>Ga0182004_10000354_pt1 | contig 26366 bp, 20 predicted proteins | sample Sormic07211540_1_FD_120479 | JGI IMG/M metagenome (GOLD analysis project Ga0182004, IMG submission 120479) | Endophyte microbial communities from Sorghum bicolor roots, Mead, Nebraska, USA - 072115-40_1 MetaG | ecosystem: Host-associated > Plants > Roots > Unclassified | place: USA: Nebraska...
CAAGATGCCAACGAAGTGATATTCTCGTTTGCTGATTCAGTTCTCAGCATCTAAAACCAGCTAGGGAGACTATGAAATTTCAGGATGACACCAAGTTGGCGAAAGAGAACTGAGGTTCAGAATTATTTCACTCGACCTCAAGTACTGATACGGGAACCTAACTGTCCTAGGACCAAAGAGATCGACATCATCATCAGGGCTTGAGAACCAGTGACAGCCCAACCTTCGGGGACTTCTTGACACCAGACGCGTCGATGTCAACCTCGGTGGATAGGGTGAAGAATGACTTGGGTCTCCACTCGTGCTGGATGAGGGCGCTGGCCATTCCATTGCTGCTGTAGCGCGCCTTCACAGTGGTGGTAGGGTCCAGGGCGTGCTGCGTCCCAAAGGTGACTGTGCTCCCCTTGGTTGAGAAGTTGTGGGTCACCTCCGCACCAACAGCTGTGTTCTTCTCTGTGTTCACAATGTGGTAGTATGACGCAGTGAGGCTCTCCCCTTTGTTGTTCCTGAAGGAGTGTTAGCAATTAAATCACTTTGCACACCAAAAGTCCATGAAGTTCATGCATGGTGCACTGATGTAAAAATCATTGAAGAAGATAACTACCCAACCAGAAGTTAAAAAGAAAGCATAAAACATTTAAGACATGTCTACCAGTCTGTCGAAGGATTTACTAAGGACTAGCGAGTAGAAACCACTTACAAGGTCACAGCAGCAATGAGATCTGCATTGGTGAAACTCAACCCAGCATTGTACTTGGTGAAATCCCGAGTAGCAGTATCATATGCAACATCAGCACCGGCAGCAATAGCTTTGTTGCCAAATACAGCAGAAAGATTAACCAAAGGTTTTGCGTTCATGCCAGCACTGGCGCTGATACCAGCATAATCATGCAAGTACTGGATTTCAAACTGCTACCACAAGGTAGATAGTCAATAAAAATAATCTATGAAATACTGGTTCAAACAATCTGGAAAACATGAAGCATACCTTCCCAAAGCCTCGATGTGGAAAAGGAATGGTCATTGTCTTTTTCAAGCCTGGTACCCCAAGTTCCTCAACTGTGACTGTAGTTAAGAGCTGAAGAAAACAAATAGAAAATCAACCATATGCATAGAACAATTTATTTGATTTCAGGCAGTTAAACAAGAACCTTAACATAATCAGGCTTGAATAAGACAGGAACAAATTCAGAAGAAACTTACCAGAGAGTCTGAATTTGCTTTCACATCCACCGTGACATTCTTCTGCTTCAGCTGGGCCTGGATCTCACTAAAGATGGACTCATTTTTCTTTGTGCTCGAAGCTGTTATCACCTACAGTCATAAATATCAGAAAGGAAAAGGTGTAAGATCATATTTACATCATCAGTGGTAAGTATGAAAACAATATGTGCATGCAAACAAAGGCAAAATCATGCAAATGTTTCCATATTCACATCACTGTGACAATTTTAACAAAATAACTCTTTAACCAAAAAAACGTGTTGCACACAGTAATGAACTACAGATGTCAACATCGACATATAAACAGGCTCAAGCCTTCCTTCAAGGATACCAGTACCACTCTCGATTGGTCAACTGGAATTCTATTGTATTTATGACTACAGATGCAACATCGACATATAAACAGGCTCAAGCCTCCAAGGTACCACTCTCAATTGGTCTACTGAAATTCTATTGTACTTATAACAATTGCAGTTACAGATTAAAAGTAAAGGACGAGTATAGATGTATGATGCAAAGTAAAACAAAACTGTAACTGCAAATTCACTTCAGACACTCAATAAAACATTTTAACCCAAATATGAACTTATCACAGAGCCTGCATGCTAACATGCAGCAACTACAGATGGCAAAATTGAACCAGTATAGGTAGGACAACAGAAATCTCAATTGGTTTGCAGAACAAACAGGCACTCTCACTGTCTCACATGACACAGCAGTACTAGAATAGCACAGCTTAACCATAAAGGCTCCAGCATTTCACCAACTCATTAAATATTGACCATACTTCCATCATCACAATCCTCTTACAACCACCCATCAGAAACACCTCAATACATTCAAATTTTCCAAAACAAGCTAGAACTCATCAGCATTCACCAACTAATCAGATATTAACCGTAATCATCTTCCACCGTCCATTTAAAAAACGAACCCAAATCAAGTATCCAGAAATTCTAACACTCATCGATCACAGATCTTCTTCGATTCACAATTATTCCTAACCAAACCAAAACCTTACCAGCACACCAAACTAAATAATACCAGTAACACAGACAGCCCCAATCTGGTCTTACGGATAAACTAAACCCTCCCCAATCCCGCTAAACACCAGCATCTCATACCTAACACCTTACTCAATCATCAAGAATTCAATTCAAAACCACTGAAACGACCACATTAACAATCATAGCATGCAAACCAAGAGTAGCGCGAGAGACCAGTAAGAGCGAGAAGAAACCAGAGATACTCACGGTTCCATTGGAGCTGTAGGTAGTGAGGATAAACTTCTGGTCCGTATGGAAGTCCTTGCTCAGGAGATCTGCGAATACAACAGACAAAAACATCAGAAAAACAGTATAACTCCTTCACAAATCACAAACGAAGATACCACTACATCCATCCCCAGCAAAACCCCAGAAATCCGGACAAGAGAAAGCCGAAGAAAAAAAAAGATGGAAAACAAGCGCTCGTCCTGACCCCTGGCCTTCTTGCCGATGTCGGAGTAGAGGCCTGGACCCATGGCGAGAGGAAGGAGGGGTTCTGCCAGAGAGGACCGGACGGCGACGGCGGCGGCGGGGACAGGAGCCTGAAGAAATGCGGTGGTGGTGTGGGGTTTTGCAGGGGGACAAAGGAAGAAGAGGAGAGAGCATCTTATTATTGAGGCGGGGCACGGGGAGCCGCTGGATGGTGCCGGTTGTGAGATGGACGGCTTAGATCTTCTCCCGCCGGGTTGTTCGTTGTCTTTTTCTTGGAGAGAAAGAAGGGGGGCTCGAGAACTGGAGGGCGCACGGCTCGTGCATTTCTTCTTGGAGAAAGGGTTGGTGACGCCCAGCAGGGACCCGGCGTGGACTTCATGTTATCCATATCTTTCAAATTTTATTTTATTTTCTCTTTATTTTCAAAATATTTCCTCTTTTGGCAAAACCAACATTGAAATTGGATTTCATGTATATCTTTTTTTTGTAGCCACTACACTCTGGAGACCCAAGGGTTTGATTGTTTGAGGAGACCAGTGTCTTATACACCCTGCTCACTGGATCGTTTGATTCTGATTTGTTATGAGAGGAAAATACTGTTTGTGACCGAAAAAGTATGGCTGATTCTGGCTGATAAGTTCAAACAGAAAGATGTTATATATCTTCTCTTTCTTTGGTATTCACACCATAGTAGTTGACGCTCCATGATCTGCACATGTAATGATGTAAATGAATGACCAATGACAACATTACTAGTATAAATGTAAATTTAAAATTTTCAACTAACATGCTTGCAAGGCTGCAAAAAATACGAGAAGAAAATATGCACTGTAACCGTACATTTTTCGTAGCTATCTAGAAGCTAATATTCTAAAATGCTAGAAAATACAAAGGATGCAATGGGAAAAAAGATAGATATCAAGTGTCAAGACGATAATGGGTACCTGAAACCCAAAATCTAATGGTTTTTTACTTTATTAGTGTAAAAGTATGGGTCAATTTTTTTTTATCCATAGGTTTGTTAATGAGCAAAAGTCCAGACCCAATGGTTTTGTGGGCATGGGTCTGGAGATGTAGTACCCAAATCCATAAATCCATGGGTTTTTAAAACTCGATCCATCATAGTGAAGAAATCATATCAGTACATAATATACTAAATTTTTCTACTAAACTACTACCTTCAAAGACATATGTAAGATGATATGTCTATTCAAGTGAAAAATAAGAAGAATGAATACAATTTTATGTTCTAACATATGATTTCTATGTTTTTTTTTACTCCGATGGGCACAGATCTGAGCACTAAATTAAATCTGTCATGGGCCATAAATTTTTTAGCAGATAAATTTTATATTCATAGACATAAATTTGGGCTAACAAAACTCAGTGAATTTTATCTGTTGCCATCTGTAATCAAGTGCCTTCTGCGGCCGGGGTAGCGCCGCCTAGGAAACGTCTCCTCCTCGCTACCGCTGCCGTTTCCGTCACTCCTAGTCCTAGGGGGTGTATCTACCGGAGATAAAAGGAGAGAGGACCTATTCTTTCCTCACAAATTTATTTCTAGTTGCTTAGGTTTAGTTCAAATAATTTTTTTTGATAAAATTAGATATTGCAGGTGTCAATTTTATCAGGCGACAGTCAATCTGCCTCCTTTATCAACGGAGGGGGTGCTTTAGGGCGTTCCCAAGGAGAACAGCTACTTCAGATTATTGATCTCATCGTGAATGGTCGTGGGAAAAAAAAAATCAAAGTTTCAAGGTAATGAATTTACATCTTATATTGTACTCCAATGATACAACTGCTGATATTCTATCATCGATTCAAATACGTTTTGGAATTGTTCCGAAGCGTTGGATCCAGTGACATGTCTAATATTTTTGGCTTGGTCGTCGAATTTAGCGTAGAGACTGCATTTTAATTACGATGTTCGAGGGAAGCCATTAGTGAAGAAGATGATAGACGAATCTTGATAGAATATTATGTACTTTAGATTTTAGATTTTTTTTATATAATTTGGATTTATTTTTTGTGCGCCGAATTTTTATCACCGCGAGCCCGCATAACAACTGGGCCTCCGAGTTCTCTGGCCGAGGTGTGTGCTGCACGCTCGATAGGGTACAACTGAACAAAAGAGACGCTATCCACTCAAAAAAAAAAACGCTAGGCTAGGCTTCGGAGGCTTCTGCAGTGTATTTTCCATCTGACCATTGCTGTGCGTCAGCTCGGAACGAATTCGGCGTTCAGACTTCAGATTGTGATGCAGGTAATATGAACGCAGGAAGAGCACACGCTCCAGGCACTGCGATCATGCCATGGCGCCAAGTTGATCCAGAGAGAGTCCGAATGCAGCGCAGGGTTGGGCGCAACCGCGCAAGGCTGCAAGGAGTAGAGATTCAGGACTCTAGAGCAGGCGCGCCATCTGCTCGACAGAATGCCTGTGCTGAACACGGCACGGAAGGTGAATTTTCTTTGCTCCGCTTCCTTCCTTGTTTTGCATTTATTAATTAAGTACTGGGCAGAGAATTCACGGATCCAAGCAGCTGGTTTTTATCATTAGCTTGGGTAAACTAACACGGATCTATACAGCATCCACACAAATATATCACAAGCACGTCAGCGATATGAAAATATTTGAATTTCTAATCCTTTCTGCAAATGCGGGGTGGTTAGAGTCTGGGATGATCCATGACAAAGTAGTAACCCAGGGCCACCGGAACCGCAACTATCATTCCGAGAATTATCCTGCCGGATGAGAGAGATCTCAGTTAGTTCTTTCACCACGTATAGCTTCTTAATCTTAATAATCATAGGAGTAAGATGTACTCACGCAGTGCTCAGAATATCTGCATGCACATTGTACTCTTTGGCAAACACAAATGGCACTATTCCTTGAGGTAGAGCTGCCTGCACAGAGTCTTGGCAAGTCAAGCGTCATGTTCATCGTTGAACTCCCCACTACTTTTGTTGTCAACTAGAATGGATGATATAGAAGAAAAATTGAAAAGTACTAGAATGTACCTGTATTATGGCCACCTTCAGCAAAGTTCCACGCATCCCGATTGCATAGGAAGAGACCACCATCAAGGCTGGTCCTAGGAAGAATCTGATGCCTAGTGATAGTAGCATTTTTTTGGTCCCACAGGCCACAATTTTAGTTTGTAGGGCAGTGAAAAGTCCTGCAATAGAAAATAGTCAGAAGGCCTAAATTTATCTGCATATATGCTACTTGTAGTCTGCAACAAATTCGCACCTAAGCTGAACATTGCCATCCCTAGCCCTCCATCTGAAAGTATTCTTATGGAATTGTTAACAATTGATGGTAACTGTATTCGCCACCTGCAGGATATGTTATGCCGTAGCACAAGATGACTTTCTGCATCCCAAATTAACAGCGTAAACTCAGTTCATAAACTCGTGTTCGTACCTGAAGCTGATCAGTGCCCAGATTAGGCCGATTAGGCTTGCATACATGTTGGGATTTGTCACTAGCTTCTTACCGACCACCAGTAAAAACTGAAAAGCACCATAACATCTTGCCGATACTCTTTTTTCTTGTCCCTCTTCGTGTCTTTGCTGCATAGGTCCTGTAGTCCCTGATTCTGCTTCATCTTTGAAAAATGACATGGGATAAGTATTGTTCAACTAATTCTCGCATTAAGTTAAAACCTCAGAAGATAAGTTGAAATACTTGCTTTATAGGTGCACACCAAAAGTCCAAAATGTACATTTAAGCATGGGATAATTGAGAAAAGTCGGCAAAATGTTTAAGACACATATACTATGATAAAAGATGAGCTCTATTACAGTATACAAGTCTTAAGTATATTACTCTAATAAATCGCTAGACATAATGATATTTTCATGGCCATTTTTTGTGACCTGTATCACTTCACAATGCCCCTTCTATATCTGAAACTGTTTTGAGATAGTTTTTCAATCTGACATGTAAATGTATATAATAGGTAAAATAACTGCAAGATTATGAACTGTTCTTTTTTTTGAGGGGTTATGAACTGTTATATGAAGGATGGCTTCTGGCTGCAGATAAGGACCCTTCTGTCTGTTTTCTTTAATTTTTTTCTGTAAAATCAAATAGGTCGACCTTCCTGCCTATTCTCTTTTCAGTAAATAAATGAAGGAGAGCTCCATGTATTTCATCATATTATGGTTGCAGCGTACACAGATAGGACTTATGCAGCTAGAATAGTATTTCACTTTACAAATGAACATTTACTTTTGCCCGAGACAGGCAGTGTCATATTACTAGCTACGTGCTCGCTGCTTGGTTATGGTATATTTGGAAGAGCACAGTCGCCTGATAGAACATTCCAGAATTGAATCATATATCATCTTAGCATGGTTATTTTCATTCAAGCGCACTTATCATTTGGTCATCTACTCCGCTTCATTTATTTGAGTTAGTAAGATCTAGTTCTCACAGAAGGAACAACAGAGGTAGTGAGATCTATAACATCTTCAGACCAATGTTGATGAGTATAACCTGTTTAATTTTGTCCGACATTGAGATTAAGACCAAAAAAAGGGAATAACTGACAAAAAAATCTTTTAAATCATATGCCTGCCAAACTTGAATAGCAGAAGCAAATTCAGATGTCAATATTAAAAGATGCAGCAAAGAGGTTCTTACTTGTAGTTTCAGATGATGTTGTGATAGCCATTCCTCTAGCAGCCCGAAACTCAAACAGAAACAGCAGAAGTGTGTACCAAATTAGGCTTTGTAAGGCAACTATCTGACTTAGCAGCTTCACAGCTTCATCCCCATACATTCCTTTCAGCAATGGGATTCCAACAATCAAGGTATTTGGCAGTGTTGATAAAGAAAACCCTGTAATCAGCCAATCAAACTTCTCCTTGCAACATGCTTTAGAGATAACTGCAAACCCCAGTAAGGAGAGCGATTTCTGTAGGATGTCTGAGAATATGAGCTTTAGGTTCATGTTGTAAGGATTGTTTGTAGAGAGGATCTGGAAAGAGAGTAAAGGAATGGAAAACTTTGCCACAAACTTGTTGATACCAGAGCACTGCTCTGGGGTGAATAGCTTCCACCATTGTATGGATAGGTAGGCCACTATCATAGCTACATACAAGGGAACTGTTTCTTCAAGAACATGGTAGATGGTTGGCCAAGAGATCATAATGGAGGGACCTGAAGAACACTCCAAATGTCTTACCCAATCTGAGTCTGTAAGGTTTCTGAAAGCACTGTAGCTGTCTTATATAGACATAGACAGAAGCCAGGGACCGTGCAAACTTTTTCACGCATGTTTTAGCTTAGCAGAGCCTTTGAGATTGCCCAAAATGCCCATGCTGGATTAAAGCTAGTTGCATTCCCATTCTTATTACCTGGACTGGACATTTGAACTTCCTTTATGTGCAGGACCCCTTTTTCTTGGAGCTGAAATGTGTGCAGTTCTTTTCCTTTGAGTGAACAATGGCAGCGAATTGACCATATTCATATGTGGAAATATATGTAAAGTAAAATGATTACTTAGACCAAATATCTTTCCGCACCTTGATTCATCTTTTCTCAACCTAATAAAGTCCTTTATTGTTTTGTTTATCTGTTGTACTATAACAATAGTGAAAGTGCAATTCAGAATATTTGCTAAATATATGACCTTTTGCTATCTTAACTTTATCTTGTTGACTGGATGAACGTCTGAAGCTCGACATATGGTCACATTAATGACTCAAAGAAGAATCAGGCATATAATCTCATGAACTTTTAATCTTTCTAGTGACCTTGAGCCATATCTGCAGAAAAGGCACTCCTCTGTTTTGTTGTTTTTTGAGGGCAAAGAGGCTGTTTATGTCATTATCTGTCCCATTGTCGGTCTGAACTGAACTCGGGTGTCGCTGTCACGGATGTCTCAAATGAGGTGTGAAATCAACCCGTGTCTAACGGGCTGTGTTCCTCTCTTGTGCAACCATTTGTTCTGCCCGTGATATCTTGTTAGTATGAGACATCCGGCAGCATGCTCAGCAGTAAAATGACCAAGGCATGTGCCCCTACAGTTGAAAGCAGAGTAGCATTTCTTTCCTCTTCTCCTTTCGTTCATGATCAGAGGAATTACACTTTGGAAAAAGATTATTGGGAGACAATTCCAGCAAATGATACATGAGCTTTGGCATAGCTTATCGGGCTGGTAATTCGCTGTTCTTCAGCGATAAATTCTTCTAGCAGCATGCACTGTTATGAATTATGTTTTTACACATGATGATATTCTAGTTATCTACCTGTTCTTTTCCAGACTGAATGATCTGTACCGTTTACAACCCCACTACCCCAGTGACAAACGGGGATCTTTCTGCTGGTAATTACACACGACCCTGTGGACTCTCTTCCTGAATTAGATGAATTTTGAAGCAGTATTTTCCATCTGTCCCTGTCTTGAATGTATACCATCTCGATACATCATCAGTGTGTGTATGTGTGTGTCCTTTCAGGTTCGACGTCATTTTCTCCTTGGAATATATTTTTTTTTTAAAAGAGAGAAGAGAATTCGCCTCAGCTTCCAGCAACGCACTGCCATTCCTGTGAAGCCGATAAGGCGAAGGCAAGAATAAAGAAGTTAATTGCGGAGGAAGCAACGGAGAGATGGGTGGGTACATGTACAGTGGCATCAGGTTTCTCTTGCTCCACCATTTATGGGAAAAAGGCCCGAATGAGTGCTCCGGTGAAACTCGCTTTGAGGCCATGGCATTTTTGCCTCGAATAGCAGCAGCGCTGCGCATCGCTCCTTTGCCAAAGGCTCTCGGCCGGCCTCCCGTTTACCGCCGCTCTCTTCAAGCGCGCGTCACCGTCACCGGATGCAGATGGTTCTCTGTCAAAGAAGCTGCGGTTGGTTGGTTTGGCGATGGCAACGCCTGCAAAGATAGCAGGTGCCATCCTGTGGATTGATCTTGCAGAGTCTGCCCCCAGGCTGTTCTCCTTTTATCTTTACAACAGCTCATGTTATCTTGTTGGTATGAATCAAACTCAAGTCTTGATGCTCACAAGTTAAAATGGCGTTACATACAGCATATATGTTTGTAAAAGAGGACATTGTAGTTCTGTGCAGTGTTTTGTCTATTTAAGCAAAATCAGAAATATTGATATTAGAACTTGCGATATAATACATCAGTTTTATACAATGCAATCTGTCATGGGGATCGGTTCTTTCGTTTTGGATGAGGACATAGCATGTTTACTGTACTTGTGTGTACTATACCGTTTGGTTCAGAGATGCATTTCGAGTGGGCTAAGGCCAGTCTTAATGCATAGTTTCATGTCACAGTTACCAAGACTATAGACTAGGTAACCGAGCCATATGAGTTTTATGGGGATGAAACTCCTCTCTCATATGATGAAACTCTTTCATTTAATAACACTGCCAAATCAACAATTTTGCTTATGTGACACCCTATTTAATGTGCATGACACTCTAATGAAACATGCATTGAGACTAGCCTAACCCGACAAGCAAACAACTTTGTCGGACTCATGTCAGTGGTGTTTCTGTCCTGTGGATGTATAGGTGGCAGCCCTTGCAAGCTCTCAGTGCAGTTTGCCCATTCAATTTTTTTGATCTTGCAGGGTGACAGGGATTCAGAGAGCATCTGCTTTGCCCTTCTTGCTCTTTTGTGCATGTCTGTCAACTTTCTTTTTCCCCCCCTGAAACCTCGATGCATGTTTTCCATGACCTTTTTTTTGTTTAATAAATACAAGAAAAGGAACAATCTACGGGCTAGATCTTTCCGCAGTTTGGAATGTGAAATGGACAATCTAAGCCCTGCAGAGCCTTGTCCGGTCATGCACCGGATTTCACTGTTGTTTCAGCAGCGTGCCACAGGAACAATCACGCCCCTGGATCTGGGACTTCACCTGCTCATATCATGTGCCACCTCCGCCTGTGCTGTGCATGAACGCAAGCTCACAGGATTTCGGCACCAAATCACGCTGCCAATGGTGGGCAACGATCGATCCACAGCTCTCATCCAGGCTGGTGTAGTACGACGATGGATGGGACGTAGGCGTGGGACACACAGCGCGCCGGCCAAACTTTGCGCCGCCGCACGTCGCGCGCCAGACCAGACCACCTCCCGGCTCCCACGGGCCACGCCGTGAAACGGACCCGTCGCCGGCGGCACGAGCTTGCACTGCTGCAGCGACGTTCGGACGCGCTTGGAGGACGTCGAGCGGAGACACAGACAGCAGCTCTCCATAGCAGGCCGGCAGCCCATTTCCCATCGGCCGGCCCAATCCTCACCGCACTTCAAAACGACAAGGCACGGGCGGCCGCACGGGGCACCCGACGGGTCCGAGTCCGACCACCAAACGAGCATGCACCAGTCCAACTCCACCAACCCAATGCCACCGCTGCTCCGTCTCCGTGACCCAACCGCGCTGCTCCCGTCCCACTCCCACCTCCGCGCGCTCCACGCGCACCTCCTCGTCTCGGGCCGCCTCGCCGCCTTCCTCGCCTCGCTCGCCTCCTCCAACCACCTCCTCCCCTACGCGCGCCTCGTGCTCCCGCGGCGCCCCGCCACGCTGCTCGCCCACAACGCGCTCCTCCGCGCGCTCGCCCGCGGGCCGCGGCCGGGCCTCGCGTTCGCCGCCTTCCGGGACCTCCCGCTCCCGCCCGACCACTACTCCCTCAACTTCCTCGTCCGCGCCGCCGCCGCCCTGGCGGCCTCGGCCGCGGAAGAAAGGCCCGCCGTGTGCGCCGCGAGGCTGCAGGCGGTGTCCGCGCACGGGGCCGCCGTCCGCTGGGGCCACGCGGCGGACCCGCACGTCCAGAGCGGGGTGCTCTCCATGTACGCCGCGCTCGGGGACGTGGCCGCCGCACGGGCTGCGTTCGCGGAGATCGCGTGCCCGGACGTTGTGTGCGTCACGGCGATGGTGGGCGCGCTCGCTGCAGGCGGAGACGTGGACGCCGCGCGCGGCCTGTTCGACGGAATGCCGCAGCGGGACCACGTCGCGTGGAACGCCATGATCGCCGGGTACGTGCACGTGGGCAGGTCGAGGGAGGCGCTGAGGCTGTTCGACGAAATGCTAAGTGCTGGCACCACCGTTGGTGAGGCGACGCTGGTCTCTGTGCTCACTGCCTGTGCCCAGATAGGCGCATTGGACCGTGGTAAGTGGGTACACTGGTACGTGCGCAGTCGAGGGATGCAGATGTCGGTCAAGCTTGGCACCGCGTTAGTTGATATGTATTCCAAGTGTGGTGCGGTGGTGACAGCGATGGAGGTGTTTGAGAGCATGGCTGAAAGGAATGTTTATACCTGGACAAGTGCGGTTAGCGGCCTTGCGATGAACGGCATGGGCGTCGAGTGCCTTCAGCTGTTCAAGCGCATGGTGAGTGCAGGAATACAGCCTAACGGTGTCAGCTTTGTCGCAGTGCTCGGTGGATGCTCTATTGCTGGGTTGGTAGACGAGGGACGAGCATGTTTTGACTCGATGGTCAAGTATGGAGTTGATCCTTGGCCAGAACACTATGGCTGCATGGTTGATCTCTATGGTCGAGCTGGGCGTCTAGACGATGCCATTAATTTCATCAATGCCATGTCAATGGAGCCACATGAAGGTGTGTGGGGAGCTCTACTCAATGCTTCTAGGATTCATAACAGAGTTGACTTGGGCGAATATGCATTAGACAAGCTCTTGGCAATTGAGTCTGAAAATGATGCAGCTCATGTCCTGCTGTCCAACATCTATGCGGAATCACAGAATTGGAAGGGCGTCTCCAGGGTTCGAGGCATGATGAAGGCCAAGGGAGTGAAGAAGGTGCCTGGGTGGAGCACTATTGAGGTTGATGGCAAGGTACACGAGTTCTTTGCTGGAAGCAAGTCACACCCAAGATACAGTGAGATCGAGCTGATGCTTGCAGAGATGAATCGGAGGCTGAGACTGCAAGGGTACACTGCGAACACCAGAGAGGTTTTGTTTGATATTGAGGAAGAGGAGAAAGAAGGCGCCATCTCCTTGCACAGTGAGAAGCTAGCACTGGCCTTTGGGTTGATCGCCTTGCCAGAAGATGTGGAAATTAGGATTGTGAAGAACCTAAGAGTATGCAGGGACTGCCATGATTACACCAAATTGATATCTAAGGTCTTCAACAGGGAAATTGTAATGAGAGATAGGAATAGGTTTCATCATTTCAAGGGTGGGGAGTGCTCATGTAGGGATTACTGGTGATCTTTTATCTGTTTGGCCCAAGGTCTTGAACAAGGAGATTATAATGAAATACTAGGAAATAGGTATAATCTTCAAAGGATGGAGAGTGCTCCTGTAGGGATTACTAGTGATATTTTATCTGTTTGGTGAATTGTCTTAAATTCAATTTTGACGATCCATTCACATTTATAGGTGGCAATATTGACGCTTCAATCAAATCTTCCCAACTTCATCTGATTATTAATAAAAATAACATACAAAGCTCGATACAAATATGTAAGACAGTAGGATATATTATATACAAATGCAAGCGTATTAGCTGATCTGTCATTTTGATCATCTGCATAAACCATAAAAGCAAAAGCACATGCTGGGGCAGCCTAACAAAAACCTGAGGACAATCATGCCACAAGGCATATAAACAATGTTTTTCTCTCACAACAAATCAGCATCAAACAGGACAGCTAAACCTGTTTGGCTTAATCCTTACTAGTGCAGACTAATTGTAGGTTTTTTTTGGGTGGCGGGTTTTGTAGTTCCCAGTGGAGGATGATGTATTTTATTTTGACTTTGGCTTTGATGAAGCCACATATACAGATATTTACGTAGTCTAAATCACAAGGTCGAAATAAGAAGGCCAAATTTTACAGGCGGCAATGTAATATTTTGATGGTAAATTGGAAAGAAAGGAACATATAAACACAGTGTCATAACTCATAACCATCAATAGCTAATATAGTTAACATCCTGTAGAGAACTTTTAGTACAGCTTAAATTAAAAATCACCACTGAGAACCTGCACCACGACCCTGAGGGCGGTAACCTTGTGGACCATATCTGCCAGACTGGTTTGTATGCTTTGGAAATGTCTGATTCACAGCTTGCTTGATCAAATCCTTTGCGACTTCAATCTGCTGCTTATTCCCAGTAACACGTACAATTCTTCCCGTCGATGTAACACCCTCTAGAGGAATTTTGGGTATGAACTCAATACGAGCACCAGATTTGAGCTGCAAGTCTTTAATTGTCTCACCCCTTTTTCCGATAATGAGACCGATCTTGTTATTGGGAACTGCCATATCAAATTGCTCTGATCCAGACTGTCCACTTCCAAATCCTCTAGCAGCTTCAGCCTCAGCTATGACACTCTCAATAAGCTGCTCAGCTTTATCAACGCTTCCAGGTTTTCCAACTAGTAAAACCGACCTTGTCAGGGCATTTGAGTCCACATCGGCGTGCTTAGCGATTTGGATCCATGCACCCGAGCTCTTTTGCAAGTTCCTGATTGTCTCGCCAGCTTTTCCAATAAGGACACCGACCTTGCTGTTGGGCACTTCGATCGTACGAGAAATCTCCTGTGCAGCAGCTTCTGCAACTGCAACACGTTCCTGCTGTGGAGCTTCAGCTGCTGCTTCAAGCGGCTTCTCATCAGAACCCGCCTGCGAATCCGGAGCAGGAGCGGCCGTGCCATCGTCATCACCATCCATCGCTGCGCCATCGGTCGGAGCAAGAGCAAGCTTATCCTCCGCGGCTGCGGGCTCCTCCACATTCACGGAGGACCCATCGTTCTGTTGCTCAACCCCTGTGGCGGCGTCGGGCTCGCCGTCCACGCGCGGGTGCTTGGCACCCTCCTCGCCGGTGCCGTTCGCCTCCGCGTCGGCGCTGACCTCCTCCAGCTTCCGCTTGTTATCGACTTCGGCCGTCGCGGCCTCCTTCTGCAGCGCGGAGACGGCTGAATCAACGGGCGCGGGATGCTTCTCGGGAGCTACTACCTCCGGAGGCGGCGTTGGCGGCGGGGCGTCAGCGTCCGCCATGGGGGACGAAAGGATTAGGGTTTGAGGGTTTTCGCTCTTTCCCATATGAAACATTAAATATAGATTAAAAAATAATTAATTACATGATTTGTATATATTTTATGAGATAAATCTTTTAAATCTAATTAATCTATAATTAAATACTAATTGCTATACTTACAAATGTGCTAGACCTAAAACTTTTTTCGCGAACTAGACAAGGCCTAAGAATGTAACTTCAATGACCGTGGAATTACACAGTTTACATATATTTTGTGAGATAGATCTTTTAAGCCTAATTAGTCTATAATTGAATACTAATTGCTATAGTTATAAATGTGCTACACCTATTTTTTTTGCGAACTAGACAAGGCCTAAGAATGTAACTTCAATGACAGTGGAATTACACGGTTTACATATATTTTATGCGACAAATCTTTTAAGCCTAATTAGTCTATAATTGAATACTAATTGTTATAGTTATAAATGTGCCCAAATGTGCTACACCTAACTTTTTTTCGCAAACTAGACAAGGCCTAAGAATGTAACTTCAATGATAGTGGGTCTCCTAACCCTTTAGGAGCTTATGCACCCTCTGTCCACGGGCTCACCAAAATCAATGGAAAACTATTCAAGCGAGGCTCTCACCCCACCGATGATGTTTTAAAAAATTCATACAGATGGACTTGATTTATATTAAATGTACAAAGTTGTGATGACATTCATCAAGGATAGCCCATTGCATAACATGTTTATATTAATATAAGAGTAGGTACAATAATAATATTATTGCCAAGTAAATGCCGATGTAGAGAAAAGTAAGAAGAGCTCGACTTTTATAGTCTCAGGTAAGCAACAAGCTAGACACAAGAGCTTATGTAGTGTTAGGCCTAGATATCAAGTAAATGTGGGGAGGATTATTAGAATAATGTACGGCATGCATAAAACTAGTAGTATAATAATAATAGTAAAGTTTGTAAAAAAAAACTCAGCACCATTACTCAATAGTAATGTCCTAACTCATCGTAAATGTTAGGAGGGTTTCTTTTTTAACTATTAGGAGCATATTTGATCATATGCAAAAAGAATATGAGACACACAAAGGATTTCTGGCATCTAAAAAAGATGACCTGGATAATTAAAGAGCAATGACCAGGAATAATTGTTTGCTTGAGCTTATCTACCGAATTTGCTAGTCATTCAGCAGTATTTTTTTCTCATAACAAATACTTTCAATCATAGCTTATCAGCCAAAGAACATAGATTTAAGGAGAGAAAATCAAACATTGCTTACGTACTACCTCCACTGTCCTAATATATAAAGTGTAAACACTTTTTACTTTTCTATAATAAAAAAGACATGCTCTCCCTATACATACGTGCATTGATATAGTAATACTAGCGTTGAGAAAGAATTAAATAAATTTTTTAGTCTTTGAATTAGAGATGGTACACCTTATGTACTAGGGCCTTGTTTAGTTCCGAAAAGATTTCGGATTTCAGTACTGTAGCACTTTCGTTTGTTTGTGACAAATATTATCCAATTGTAGACTAACTAGGATCAAAAGATTTGTCTCGCGATTTCCAACTAAATTGTGTAATTAGTTTTTGCTTTCGTCTATATTTAATGCTTCATGCATGTGCCGCAAGATTCGATGTGACAGAGAATCTTGAAAACTTTTTACTTTTTGGGGTGAACTAAACAAGGCCTAGGAGAAATTTTACAACAACACTACACGAATCAAGACCTCTTTCCAATGCATTAACTCTACGAACATAATTGGATGCCCCGTGTTACATGTAGGGGTGTAATATTTTGATGGCTGATTGGAAGTAACAGATTAGTAGTGTGATAGCCATCAATTACTTAGGTCAGTATCAGTGAGAGTTTTATAGAATCTTATGGACATTAAATATACAGATATGTCATTGTATTTAGAAAGAAAGAGATGATAAAAGTTTCACGGGAGCATATAGAGTTTTATGGGAATGAAACTATTTTGCACTGTTTTCAACATATGAGAGTGTTAGAAACTAGCATGAAACTCCCACCGAGACCGGCCTTAGAGCAACTATAACTGCTTGATTGTTCTTCTTGTGGAGGCTATTTTAGAAATTGTATAGTAAAAAGTAAGATTCAACACCTGTGCTATCTAATTTAATAAAATAGAAGTTGGCTATCCTTTAATTTTCGGTGACCATATATAGCTAACCACAAGCTATATGACTATAAAATAGCAAGGTTGTTGTAAATGTCTTCTTTTTTAAAAAGTTTTCTAGTTTACAAAATGACTAAATAATAGAATTTAGCAACTAGTTTTAGCTAAGCTATTAGAGTTGATCATCCCTTAAAGAATTTTTAGTACAACTTAATTTAGTTCAAAAACACAGAGATGGACTGTCTGTCATTCAATATATTTTTTTTACAATAAATCCACAATCAGTACTTTCTGCTATGGCTTTTTAGGCAAGAGTCATAAGTAATGCCCTAATCCCTCGCTAATATTAGGAACAGAGCCAAGGAGGTTGCTCTAGGAACCTACCTATCCAGCGAGGCCCTAATTCTTAATATTAAGAGCATAAGTTTTAAAATATATTATACCACAATGGAGAAACTTAATTTTCCTCTTTATTTTAAAAGGGAACGAGTATTGCTTTGTACTACTAGAGATCAAATAACAGCACATGCCACCACCACTGATAACTGTGCTAGTAATTTAGAAGAGATGTACAGAACTGTATATCACACATTCACACTTTTAAAACGTTGAGAAGGAAGTTTTCACCTCCTATTAGAATATAGACTGCAATTATTACAATTCAATTAACTTGAATTTTGAGAGTGACATAGAGTTCTGACGGCAACTACTTTTGCCTCTGTCTTTGCCTTTAAGTATACTCAGATTTCTTCAAAATAAAGGTAAAACTGTTGCTACCTCATGAGACCCAGCCAAACTTCTTCATGACATCCTTGGTTCTCTTCCGAAGCCTCAGGAACACGATGACCATGCAAGCCAGCACCCATGGTGGGAAGCTCACGGTGCCCAGCTTAGATGACTGAAGCCACTCTGGCATCTTGGCCTCCTTCAGTAGCACTGCTGCTACCACAGTCATAGCAGCCACCCCAATCACCATCTTCGTGATGGGCTTCAGCAAAGAATCCTAAACCATCATCAAACATACAAACGCATCATATGAGGAGAAAATTGGGTATTTGTCATACTCAGACCTTATATAGGCGAAGGTATGCTAATCAATTGCTAAATCAAGGAACAAGTAAGGTGAGGCGAAATTGATGTGTGGTGGTGTTTGTGCGTGCTGCTTCTAATATTACCTTGGGCTCGCCGTCTAGGAAGATCGTGGAGCCAGGGGCGTAGGTGAGGAGGGAGCGGCCGTTGCGGGGGTTGAAGCGGATGGCGACGCCGCGTTTGCGGGCGGCGGGGTCGAAGGCGAAGACGGACTTGAGGCCGTGCTGCTCCAGGATGTCGCCCACCTCCAGCTGGTCCTGCGTATACCCGCCCAGCTGCGACCGGAAGACGGCCACCGGACGCCCGCGCCGGAACAGCTGCACCTCCAGCTCCGGCGCCGCCCCTGATCCGGGCTTCCCGTCTGAGGAAGGGGCCGTCGCTGGAGACTCCTCCTGGATGGCGTCGTCGCTGGTCTCCGCGGCGACTGCTGGCGCCGGCGCCGGCGCCGCCGCCCTGTCAGCTTCCGACTCCATCTCGATCGGGTTCAGGGGAACGGAATCTGGTGCTCTGGCCGTCTCTCTCGTGTTTGAGATACCAAGGTGCTAACTGCTAAGTAAAGTTCTTAACGGGCTGGGCCTAAACTTGGCAAAGGCCCAATAATAAAATCATTTGATATATTCCTCTAAGTTTTTGTTAAAAAAAAAATACACAAGGCATAAAACCTCCATGAAAGAAAACAAAAAGAAAAAGTATGATGCATTTCACCTCTTATATGCTTCTACAATTGTTGTACTACAGAGCACAAATTGCATTGACATTTGGCGAGAAAGTTTTGTAATTGACAAGATAGTAATTTGATCATCAAACCTCTGAAATTAATTCATGATCAGGACTAGTCCTCTCCAGCTGCAAGCCCAGACCATCGACGACGTTGTAAATCTCAGCTGACCTCGGGTGATACGTATCCTGTACCAGGAACCTGTGCACCTCACCGTCTAGCTCGATCCAACTGTAGGCAGACAGCTTCTGCAAGTTCTTGCTCCTCATCAGGTCTCTGATCTCCCTAACATCGCCCCAGAGCCCTGCGTCAGCATAGATATTGGAGAGGAGAACGTAGATCGACGAGTTATTGGGCTCCAGTGCCACAAGCTTGCCTGCGGCGAGCTTGGCAAGCTCAACGTCCGCGTGGGCTCTGCAGGCGCTGAGCAGCGTGCTCCAGATCACTGCGTTCGGTTCAACTTCCATGTCACAGATGAACTTGTAGGCTTCCCACAGCCTGCCAGACTTGCAGAGGAGGTCCACTATGCAAGCACAGTGCTCAACTTGAGGAGAGACATGTTGCTTCTTCTTCATCTCTTCGAAGAATGCTATGCCTTTGTCTACCAAGCCAGCATGGGTGCATGCTGTCAATAGCGCGACAAAGGTGACCTCATTGGGCTGAATCCCATCTCCTACCATCTTTCTGTACAAGGCGATCGCATCTTCTGCAAAACCGTTCAGTGCTAGGCCTCTGATCATGGAGTTCCAAGTAACGACCACCTTCTGTTCCATCCGGTTGAAGACACTGCGAGCTCTGGCAACATGCCCGCACTTGGTGTACATATCAATCAGAGCAGATCCAAGATAGCTGGTTAGTGGCAGTGTCTGACTCTCGATATAGTTACCAATCTGTTCTCCAAGTTCATCAGAACCCAGCTGAGCACAAGCAGACAATACACCAACAAGAGTAACTTCATTTGGCTTGCAATTGGTTGCCTTCATCCTCTCAAAGAGCTCAAGAGATTCATGTGGTCTCCCATTTTGTGAATAACCAGCAATCATGGTGCTCCATGCTACGACATCCCTTCGTGGCATCCGATCAAACTCGTGACGTGCCTCGTCGATAGCACGGCACTTGACGTACATTTCCATCAAAGCAGTGTGGACTATCACGTTCTGCAAATCCTCCTCCCTAATCCACGCCCTTGCCCGCCTTCCAGTATCAAGATCACCAGTCTTGGCGCAAATGGAGAACACCGTTGTAATAGTGATAGCATTTGGACTTGCACCCTCGCGCAACATCTGATCAAACAATGTCAATGCTTCGCGGAACTCTCCACCATGCGCATAGCAGGCAATCATCGAATTCCAGGAAGCAGATGTCCTTCTCGGCATACTATCGAAAAGCCTCCTTGCCTCCTCCACATCCCCTGATTTGGAGTACCCAGTGATCAAACAATTCATCGGTATTGGATCCTTCACCGGCATTTCCTTGAAGGCCATCAAAGCTGAGTCCATGTCCCCATTCTTGGCGTAGAAATCGACCAGAGCAGTCTGCACGAACACATCTCCTAGCATCCCACGCACAAGGGCATGGCAATGCGTCTGACTGCCCTGGCAGGACGCTGCCGACTGCGCACAGGACTTTAGGACAAGCGGGATGCAGCCTGACGGGATAGCACCGCCCCTGCGGTGCAGCGAGGAGACGACCTCGATGAACTCCTGGTGTAGCGAGAGCTTTGAGAGACCAGAGAGGAAAGCGCAGCACAGGGCAGCTGTCGGGCGGGGCACCACGTCGAATAGGTGGCGTGCGGCGCGGTAGGTGGACGCGTTAGAGAGGAGGGCGTGGAGCGGTCGGGTCTTGAGGAGGCGCGCGAGGTCAGCAGGCAGGTGGGGCTCCGTCGGCGAAGGTAGGCGGGAGGCTGTGGGAAGTTTGGATGAGCATCGGTAGTGATCGGCGGCGGCGGTGTTCGACGCCTCTGGAACCGGCTCGGCGTCGGCGTTGTAGCAAGGGGCGCCCCGCGAGGCCTCGGAGCGGGCCGGGGAGGAGCCCGGCGAGACGCGGGAGGCGGCGGCGGGCTCGCCAATGCAGGGCAGCGGGATCGGGAGCTGAGGGAGGTGGTCGGCGCGGCGCATGTTGGTGCTCCCGCAGGAGGAGACGCCGTCCGGGACGGAGGCAGCGGCCGCCATCTTCTTGGCTTCTTGCTCTGCTCCTTGCCCCTCCCCTCTTCTTGGTTAGTTCCAGAGCGCGCGCTCGCGTTGCGCCGTTGTGTCTGCGCTTGTACCTTTGAGCCGAACGCCAGGCTATCGGCGGGAAGCACCGTCTTGCGGGCAATGCAATCGCGGTTGCGGGTCTTTAGTCTTACGGCCGTCGCGCTGGCGAGGGGCGTTTAGGCCCCGTCCCTACCTCCCTATATTTCCCAATACATTTGCTATACAAATATATTACATGATTATATGGTATCATAAATATTATTACCTTTTTATAGATGTGTAGCTACGTTTAAAATTGATTGACCTTTTGAAGAACAATATGTGCAGTCTTTTTCGTACGGAGGAAGTAGTAATTAGGCATTTGCAACAAAAGAAAAGTCACATAAAATAGATTTTGATCTTTAATTTCTCTAACAATATTTGGCTATTTGCTCAAAAAATTAATAAATACCATGACAGGCCTTTTGAATACAATCATCTTAATTTGAAATTTATGTCCTGACTTTATATACAATTTGACTAATTATTAGTCAAAGTATATAAAATTTTCTTTTTATGTAATGGACAAAATATGTTTTATCAGAGTATGTGAGAAGTAATGGGGAATGGCAAAGCGAAAATTGCAGTTTGCACAGGTAGGGGGGCTACAGTAGATTTTTGTTTAATCTTCAAACAGCAAAAATTAACCAGCTGTTAAGGAATTTTAGCCCTTTTTTTTTCTAAAAGCACGGTTAAATCACAGACAATTTTATACACCTACATATATTCACTATTACAAACATATGCATATAGGAGTAGTGGAGTACAACCTGTTAGGAAAAAGCTTTTTGGGGTGAATTTTGTTATCTATGTAAGACATTTCTGTTTAAGAAAACTGTTCTAGAAACCACTGTTCTGTTATGGCTAATTGTAAATTTTTTAATTTTCTCATAATTGATGGTTCGTCTCAAACACTGAAGTTAACAGCAAGGCCAACTGGATGATGTTATTCAGTTAATGCAGTCCTAACATCAGCTTACACAGGCATAGTTCCTTCAACAAGAATCGTGCAATATACAATGACACAAGGCACTAGTGGTTGCACATGAACCTACGACAAACTGAACCAGAATCACAACTTCACAAGGTTGTTCAATACAACAAGAATATCTCTCTTTACATCGCAGGAGACTTAAAAGGGGCAAGATCATCGAGTTCATCCAGCTAAGTTTCAGAGCATTGCACAATTCAATTCAAGTGGAAGATTGGTTGCCTCTTCAGCGCTTCCACTCAGCTTTGATTGCTCTACCTGCCGATGTAAAAAAAAGAGAGAGAGAGAGAGAAGGAATGTCCAAAAAAGAAAAGAAAGGTTGTTAGTCCAGACATTTCGGTTTAATATTCCAAACTATTCAAGATAAATTCTTTCTGAACATGATGGCAAAATGAATACCATAAATCAATAAGCCGAATTTAAAAGACTATTAACTTGTAGTCAGTTGAGAAACACTTCTTTTAAATTCTTATCATTTGCAGAATTGTATCACTTGAAAGTTGAAAATACAGGTCATTTCTTTTTTTACACCATCCCTCTCACTTCCTTGTATGTGTCAGTAAAGAGAGCGAGTGAGTTCAAACTTACTCTTTGTGCTGGAAGGAAGAGAGTGGCGTCGGGTGAAACCATTCTTCTCTGCTGATGAATCAGAATCCAGCCTTGGTGAATTCTGGGCTCGCAGTTTCGCCTTTGCGGACTCCGTCGCAGCCATATAGCTTGGCTGCCTTGGCTGAACAGGAGTAGCGTGAGTCCCATTTTCTACATATTCTGATTTGTTGGGGAATGAAGACTTCCTCTTGCTAGTTCTAAGGCTTCCATTAGACAGGTTCTCTTCCTTGGACCTTGCTTCCTCTTTCTTCCACAAAACATTGTCTTCAATATCAATGTTTTGCAGTGGCATTTCTTCAACTGCTGGAGCAACAACAATGGGATCATCAACATTTTCTCCTACAGAAACCGAATCCAGCTGAATTTCCCGGTCACTTTTCAAACCAGGTACCAAGTCCAAGCTATCCATATTTGAATATCGTAACAGATGATCACTGTCAGAGTATTCTTGAGTTTCAAGAGGAAATGAAGCCTCACGTGTATTCTCACATTGAATACCTTGATGGTCAGAGATCCCATTCATGAGACTAGGTGTCTTTGAGATTTCTACCACAGGATTAGATTCCTTTGGGACATCAGCTGTAGAATCACATACCTTCGAGGAATCAACCCTGGAACTAGATATCTTTGAGGCTTCAGCCATCGAATCAGTTACCTTCCTGAGGTTCCTTTTAACCTTTTCAAGTTCAGATAACTGGCTATCTGGTACTGAATCAGCAGGGAAGCTAGAGATTTTCTTTGGATTCCGCTTTACTTTATCAGATTCACCAGATGTATGGAAACTCCCAGCGACAGCAGCAGAACCCTTCCGAATGTTGCGCTTTAACTTGGCTGATTCAGTTTCCATTGCATAACTAGCCTTCTTTACCAGTGGTTTCCCATCAGCAACTCTTTTGGGTTGAAAAGCAGGTTTCCAGATGCATCCTATGGTCCATCTCTCAAACCAGTTGTAGGTTGAATTGGGATCCCTCTTGTCATATTGGAAGTGAAGAGGTTCTAGCACAATTGGTGAAGACAGAAGCTGCAGAATATGAAGATGAGTTAGAACAACCTTGGAATATGTAAAGGGGATGTAAATGGAATGCAACGGATTGCTAACATTTTACATTTCTTAGGGAGGCCACAATGTTGCAGAAAAGGGTAATAAGGAAGCTTATTGTCCAGATTGCCATTGTGAGTGTAGATAGTAGTTCAAACCAACAATAGTGCTGCTACAGGTTCATAAATAATAACAATACAAAACATGTAATATCTCTTCCACTGTATCTCTCCCCCTGGTGCAGTAGATGCCCATGACACGGGTGGAAGGAGCTGGTGGTTGAATGACATTGGTTTTTTATTAGACATGGCCACAGACATAGGTCCAACCCGTGTTGCCTTGGTGGGTAATAAACGTTGCTGATGCCCTTATTATAAAAAAAAAGGAACAAGACAAATGTCGTTTTTTCTTGGATATTATATAACCAATCCATTAGTACATTAGTAATATTTGAAAAAAAAATAATACCTTCCGAACATAAGCATTTGAAGACAGCTTCTCTTTCCATGCATCAGATGATCCAACACCCTGAAAAGTACAAGCAACATATTTTATTTTTTTTCTTCAAAATTTCATAGAAGGATATTAAACAGCAATGTTGCATAGAACCATATGCAACAAACACCACGCTGACTTAAAAGAAGAGTAATGATGCAAACAAAATGTAAATTTGTGCTCAACAAAGAAACTTACCCCAAAGTTATGCTGCCCAAGCTTCACATTGAATTGTGTGTGACCACCAGAGAGTCTAACATTTCTTCCACGAACAAGAGCCTGAAACTTCACAATCAACCATGTTGTACGAAGGGTTGATACAGCCTGCCTCCTTACAAGATGCCCTCGAATCAGTGCCTGAAGTCTTATGATACCTTTTAATGTACGGAATGACCTTCGTGCCTGCACTAGAAATATCGCAACATTAGTCTGTGCTACAGACCTACAGACTACAGTACTTGAACTTGAAATGAATACATTGCAGGATGGCATCTCAATTACGCAAAAAATTGTACAATAAATAGTTTTATGATATGCAGGGTTCAAGTCAAAATGCAGAAATGTGAATATAGCCATCAAATCGGTGTCTGGGACACTGCGATGGGCGCTTCTGTAATCTGCCAAGGTAATAGTAGTTAACAATGACCAATGACCAATGATGAGGTACAATCAAGTCAACCACTCAGCTCATCAATTTATTAAAGATTTGCACTACCATTTCCATTCCAAAAAAATTCTGTCTAACAGAAATCGCGACAAAGCTTTTGCCGTCCTTTCTTAAAAAAAATCCATTAAAAAAAACAACACGAGTGGTTCCACATAATGATTCAGTGAAACAATGAGTAACACTGCAGAATGCTGCAGATGCATCAGAGAGTTGCTGAAACAATATTAAACCAGTTTTTTGGGGAAAAAACTATTACCAGGTAACCACGAAAGGCTGCCTGTGCCTTTGCTGCAGCTTGGTCTTCTCCCAGCTGACTAGGAGACGATGATTTGGGCTCAACAATACTTTGGTTCTGCAGATCTTGTCGCGCTTCCCTATCACTGACATTTTCAGCCATCACATTGACAGCTACATTCTTGTGGATGTTAACTAGTACCGGCTCAGAAATCACAGGAGAATTCTCAGATAATGTGCGGTCCTCCCCAGTTGAATATCTGTTGTTATCAGCCTTCTAAAAAAAATATGGTTCAAAGGTCAGGGAAAGGGGAAGGAAGAAACAAAATATACAATATGGATAAAGGAGAAAAAAAAGGAAAACACAAGGACATGCGTCAGTTTGCACGTTTTTAGAGTCATCCAGTAAGAAACAGTAACTAGTAACGGGAATTTCAACCTCTGCAACTGAAAATATAAACCGGATGCCCTTGTGTGCATTCAGGTTATGGACAAGTGGCATTAACCTCAAAGTTTGACCATAGAAAAACAGCTACCGACAAGAATTGCACAAAAATAGTAACTACTTCTGAGAAGTAAACACTAAGTAGAATTCCAAAAGCTAGCTTCAGTGCGTACATGGGGTAATCTAAACAAGGATTGCACAAATGAACTGCAAATCCTCGGGGGAAACTAAAGCAAAGAGTAAATTCAAATTTATGGAAGTACTTACCGATTCATTCACCTTGGTAGAACCTGACTTGGTAGATTTCTTCCCCAAAAGCACCGATTTGATCCACTTCCCCGGTGACTTGCCCATAGTAGCCTAAAGCACTCAACACTGGAATTGTAGAACCTGTAAATAGAGGAGCTTCCATCAGTCCACAGATCTATACCAGTATACCACAACCGACTCTGTTTTTGTAAAATAAAAATAGAAGAAAAATGTTTGCATAACCGTAATCTCGCTAAACGGAGCATTAGTCGTCTAACAAGCTTACAGCATTAGCTTCCGAAGTGGTAAAAAAACGAAGCTGAAAAGATCGTTAGAGGAGAAGCAAGGCGTCCAAATGTAGCTGAGAGTCGCCGAAATGCAGTGGCCGAAAAGGCGAAAACGGCACTCAGACCCCGACTCCCGACCCCCGAGCAATCAAAGCTCACTAGCTCAGAGTCTCGGACCAGCAGAAAGAGAAGAAAAGCACCAAGAGGGACGCACTCAGCTCGCACACGGATCTGGCCAATCGAGCACAGCTCCACGCAAAGCCACGAAATCAAGCGCTAACGCCGCAATCTAGCCCGTAATCAGCGCGGACATAAGCGACGAATGTAGCTCGGAAATTAACCTGAAACAGCGGCGCGGAGCGGGGCGCGCGTCGGTCGGCCTGTGGAGTGGAGGAAGCACGCCAACTGCTCGGCGAAACGCCTCCCGCCGTCTCCCTGTCCCTATCCAGCGACCTACCTACCCTTCCTTCACTCACGC
>Ga0182004_10000355_pt1 | contig 26364 bp, 15 predicted proteins | sample Sormic07211540_1_FD_120479 | JGI IMG/M metagenome (GOLD analysis project Ga0182004, IMG submission 120479) | Endophyte microbial communities from Sorghum bicolor roots, Mead, Nebraska, USA - 072115-40_1 MetaG | ecosystem: Host-associated > Plants > Roots > Unclassified | place: USA: Nebraska...
CCGCGACTGCTTTTATAGGAGGAGCGCACCACGGCCACACCGCCCGCACGGAAGATCGAGGGGAAAAGAGCAACCGTCGCCCGCTCCCTCACCAGGTGAAAAATTCGAAGCGCCCACTCCCTCCGATTCTCACGCCCGCCACACGCGCGCATTAATTTCGCAGGTGAAACGTCGCGTCCGGTCACGGCACAACAGCACGGCCGTTTCGACTCCCCACACACGGCGCCTCAAAAGGAGCGCCCTGAAAAGATATGTCAGGGCGATTCCTTCCAAGGCAAGCAGCGCTCGACCCCCTGCTGACCAAAGTCGCGGGGCGGTCTCCGTCGAGCGCAGATTCCGTCTCGCCCGACCCCATACTGACCCCGAGCAAAAATTGCAAGGCGGTTCCCGTCGGGCGCAGATTCCGTCTCGCCCGACCCCAATACTATAACTAAATCTGAAAACCTTTTGAGGTAAAAAATCCCCAGGCCACGGCCACCTACATTCCAGAGGTTGCGAGACTGACCTGCAAAGCACGTTCGAACAGTCGCCTCAGGATGACCGAGCGAGGGATGACCGAAGATGAGCACAATAGAGGCCATGGTCCGAGCCCCTCAGGGGGTCGGCGCATCTTTGCCAGTCGTATCCGAGACCCATGCGGGTGTCACGCGAGTGGGATCCCATCGAGGGAGGCACCGAGCCCTCAGAACCTAGCGAACAGTTCCGACATCCACCGTGACTTCCCTCGGGTATTTTGAGATGTGCCCATAAGGCCACTAGCCGGCCCCTATCGAATGGGACTCGGACATCCACTTGGATTTACCCGCTTGCAGCTCCCGGGGAACGTCGATACTCGCCCATAGAGGGTAGTACGGCGCAACCCACCCCTCCTCCGAGCGAAAGGAAGAATGAGGGACGTAACTACAAGACGAGAAAGAACCTGATCGACCCTTGTGGGGAAAGGGCTCGGGGGCTTCCTCGCATAATGGGAACAGGCACTACGTGTAAAGAACACGCAACCTATCCCTTACATACTCCCGACTACAACACTCAGGGGTAAAAGCCTTTGAAGGAATAACACCATTCCTCCAAAAGGCTCGGGGGCTACACCCGGTGGGTGCGCTCGCGCGCACCCTCCAGAGAAAGTAAAAAAGCTCCAAGACAAACCAAAATAAGTCCCTTGAAAGAGAACCTTTGAAAGGGTGCCTTCACCCCCTCAAAGGCTTGGGGGCTACTGTTGGGTACCATAAAAAGGGATACCCAAAATCAGGGTAATAAAAATCGCAAAAGACAAAGCAAACCATCCGCAATCACCAGGGCGCGGGCCCCGTCTCGTCTTACTCCTCGGCCTCGAGCCCAAACTACGGCTCGCCCGACCCCTTTGGCCTCGGATGCGAGTTCCGCCTCGCCCGACCCCTCTGGGGCTCGGGCGCCAACGCCGCTTCGCCCGATCCCCCAGCACAGAGTAAGGCTTCCAACGCACGGCGCCCGTACCCACGACATGACAGGCGCAGTGACTCCATATCGCAGCAGGGCATGGTGGCGACTATTCCAACCACCCTGGGCACTGTGGCCTTACCTCTTTCACTATGCAACCTTACCTCTTTCACTGTGTCGTACCGCCCCATAGTAAAAGAGGAATGGGAAAGATTAACCAGTGTCGCTATTAGCTATCTTTTCCTACTATTACAGGACAAGGAGCAGTATCACCGACCCGACCCTCACGACTCCAACAGGACTCGGTAAACCTTCACAGGAGCCACCATGCTGTCAACCATGCCTCAAGGACGGGATGGGCAAGCTTCTACAGGGTCAGAACTGTGGCTTCACCACTCAGTAGAGGAAATCTCCAATCGTACATGTAAAAACCTGTGCCCCCTTGAGACTATAAAAGGGGAGCCAGGGCTCACAACCAAGACAGATCCATCCGCACACAATTGCAACACACAAACACCACAACTCTAAGCGAGTTTACTCACAGAGTAGTAACCAGCGCTCTGTCCACCACGCACAAGTCGAGACTTGAGACTTAGCCCTCTCTTGTAACCTGCTTGTACGCCCCTACTACAAGCACCTTCGGGTGCAAGGCAATACAGACCCCGATCTCACTGGACGTAGGGCATCCTTATCCCGAACCAGTATAAACTCTCTGTGTTTCCTTTGCATCACCATCCGGGTTTAGGTGGTCACGCATACTTATACTCGTTTGTGTCTAGACCACGAGTCTAGACGCCGACACATGGGCTCCTCCCAAATCCCATTTTTTCATGTGGCTAGTTTTCCATAACTGGTGTTGGACAGCTGACAGGCTTGCTCGGTGAGGATTTCCCCAGCCAGCCAAATGTTTGTTTTGTGACCAGGAACAAGAAAGCATTCAGCACCTCCGATTGGGTGTGTTTTTGCTAGGCAATTATGGTTTTCTCTCCTGTAGTGCGTCGGACTCTCTTCACTCATGCCTCAGCCCAATGATTCTGCTTGGGAGGACTGGTGGGGAAAGGAGGAAACACTGGAAGAAAAGGATTAAACTCTATCATCATCCTTGGTGCCTAGAGCATCTAGAAACACTGGAATGACTGTATCTTCAATGGGGCTGCACCAAACACTGACATAGATTTGAGTATAGCTAGAGATGAAGCCCGCTGATGGTGTATGGCAGGAGCAAAGGGTCTTTCCTTACTCACTGATCGGAGTTGTTAGTTTGTTAGCTCAGCTTGGTCGTTGTATACTCAGAAACAGGTGCTTAAGCCTTAGAAAACAGGGTAGGTGTGGTGGGGTGTGTGAGTGTGTTTAGGTCTATTATGAATCTTTTTTTATTAATACAATATATATATACGACAACTCTATTCTACACCCTAGGTGTAAAATATATTATTCTACACCGAACTGGAGCTATTAGTTTGTTAGCTCAGTTCGGTCGTTGTATACTCGGAAACAAGTTCTTAAGCCTTAGAAAACAGGGTAGGTGTGGTGGGGTGTGTGAGTGTGTTTAGGTGTATTATGACTCTTTTTTTATTAATACAATATATATACGGCAGCGCTATTCTATACCCTAGGTGTAGAATATTATTCTACACCGCAAGCTAGAACTGAGCAGAGCAAAAATACTGAGTGGTTCTGAACCATGCCGTGTTCAGTATCATCTAGTACTACACTCAAGACCATGAAATACTGAACAATAGTGAAACGCAGATATTGAACGATACTATTCTGCTCAGTATAACAGTTCGGTGTAGAATAGCACTTGTGTGTGTAAAAGACTAAAGAGTGGACAATTTTTTGGTGTGACAATTTCCTTCGGCCGTCTGTCTGCCATCCATGTGAAAAAAAATCCGCATCCCCCTCACCCCCCACGCCTCCCACCCCGCACTTGACTCCCCCACTCCCCCGACGCCACCTCTCCCACGCATGCGACTCCTCCTCCTCGATCTCTCCCCCACGGTGAGGCACCAGCCCACCAGGCTATGGCTCCAGCCAAGGATGCGAGGCTGCCCTACTAGGCGAGGCGCTGGCCACCAGGGCGCAGGGCCTGCACGCACTCTCTCTCTCTCTCTCTCTCTCTCTCTCTCTCTCGTGGCAACCGCAGACCATCGCGGCAGCCTTATGGCAAGTGCCTAGGTTTTCGTCGGGCCCTTGGCCATGTCTTCGCTAGACCCTTCGCCGGCGACGAGCACCAATAGGTACGTCCATCCTTAGCTCTCCCTTCTGTGCGAAGCCGAGGACCCAAACCCTAACTTAAGCTATTTGGCGTACTCAGATCTGATCTAATATCAAGCCTACCAAATTTGATTTTGCTACAAAAGTTATCAAGTGTGCATATGTTCACCGTGTCCTTTTATTGGATCCGGCCCTACTATTAGTCTTGGTTTTGTTGATTTGCTCTGTAGTGATGGAGAGTTTAGGGAGGAACTAACTTGCGAATCCAGCACAAGACAAGCTGGTAATGTTGCTATGCACCTTTCGCTTAGTTTAGTAATAGCAAAATTGCTGGTAATTTTGACTTGATAGTGCATAACGTGAATGAAATATCAGGTTTGTGGTATAATTTTCTTTTAAGGCTATTGAGTGAGGTTTTTGTTTTTGGAAATTGGGAGTGGAGATAAACTTTTGGATGTAAACTGCCGTTGATGTGTACTGATTATCTGCTCTACTGGCAGCGAATATGTGGATGCTCTCACATTGTAGGCAAAGGACAAGGCTTGTTTCTTTTTGGGTGCTTCAGTGCTTTTCTACTCTTCTGATAATCTGAATATCTGCTCTTCCTAGAAACCATCTTGTGTGAGCTCTCTGATTTTCCCCAAATCAATTTAGTTCATAATACAGGTTTTGCACAATAAGAGATCCTGCTGTAGAGATATGTATGTATTTTGTAAGCCTATTGTGTTAGTTTTCCCATTGCTCTGAGCTATAGACAGCATGCGCGGGTTTCACCATGTGCTGAAAACAATTTCTTATTTCTAATTTTGCTTCCCATGCGAGGAATATGGTTTCCAGTATTCTTTATTATAACTTCTTGCTTGCTGATTCACTTCATATGTTTGCAAGATGGGATGTTGTTCTTGTCTATTCAGTTGAACAAATGTAATGAGAGACTAACACCGTTCTATTCCAATACGCTGTGTGTTCTTTCTGGAGGCTAAAAATTATGTTTCCTTTCCAGTTAACTGAAATGGGATTTATATCTGGTGCAGGTTGGGACGATGTAGCTTTATGAATTTGCAAGGCTTCTGTAAATGCTTTTCCTTGGACTCTTGGAGAGGGACATGCAGAGAAGTTAGTATTTTTTAATTACAATGCATCTGAGAATGCTTTCCCTATCCAAATACAACTTTTGCAGGGACCAATAATTGCAATACTTCAGTTTTATTGATTTTATGGTTTGCAAACACTACATATGCCATCAGCTAAGAAGTATATGAGATGTTACTTTTTATGCCTTGGTTTTCATAGATTAAAAAATTTACCTAAGCGTGATAGATAGGCACTGCAAGATATTGAGAAAGTTTTATTGAGCGTACATGACTTGTACAACACTACCTCAAAGCATGTATCTCGAGATATACACTGGTATATTCAATAATACCTAACATGTAATAGCAACCAGCACTGGTCGTGATTACTTGATATGACATAATTTAGTTAGTTGATCATTCACTAGATCCATATACATCTGAACATTTCAAAGTGGGAAGTGACAACATACTCCTTCCACTCTAGGGCATACAATAAGCATGAATCTAATGCAGTTATAGATTGTTCAATGGGCTCTACAACATACTGAATAAAAACAAGCTTATAGTATTAGTGAGCTCAGGAATAGGAAAAATACCTCGATAGTTGCATCTAACAAACAAGCTTATATTAGTGAGCTCAGGTGCCTAGAAGCACTAGGCTAGGGTTAATGTCATTGCATACCTCAATAGCCCCTTGTCTATGCATAAGAAGACTAAACTATCACTGCTACAATGCCTAAGATGCTCAAATATGTGCATATATAACTTGTTGCAATAAGAAACATTTATGTTTGAATTGCTATCATGTTCTTTGTAATATATGTGATGACAATACAACACACGCTCATACATATATTATTGTCCCGTTCATGGCTGCATCTCCATCCCCACACATGCACCGCACATGTTTGATTTCCATCCCTCATCTTATTTTCTCCTTCCAAAAAAACAAGATTTGGGAAAGAAGAGATCGACATGGACGGTGGGTGGGGTGCTGCTGAAACCGGGGGAGGGCTGTCACCGCGACAGATAGGGCGGCGGTTGCGATCCAGCGCCGAATGGGCGGGGGGTGAGATGTCGGGTGGCACCCGAGGTGACCCCCGTCACCACAGCGCCTGCTAAAGCTAGGGGAGGGTCTATATGGTAGTGTTGGTGAGTATGCGATGTCACGCTCTCTGTCACTATGTTAATTTCACAAACTTTGTTTTTTGGATTAAATATCACTTTAATGTCGGTGTTTATTTCATAGTATTGTTATCTTATCATCCGTAGCAACGCACGGGCACATTACCTAGTATATACATATATAGTTGAGTTCTTCGCAATCCCACTAGGTTGATTGGCTCCATTCACCATTAAGACATCTCATCAAGTCACGATTGCTATCACAACACAAACTAACAATTTTGAAGAGTTGATGGGCTTCCGCAAACTATGTTGATGTTATTTGATTACTGTTATAAATCTCATTCGTAGATCTCCCTTCTCACCCCTACAAATCATAAGGGTATATGTCATATTTCTTCTACACCCTCCCTTCTCTTGACACCATAGAAATAACTTAATGACTGTTTTGGGGAGCTCAAGCTTCACGGCTCTTGTAGATTTAGAGTTGTAGCCTAAAATAAATTGTTACATCCAAATGCTCTCAATGGATTTAGTTCTAACTCCACAAATTTGAAGATGATGATGTCATAAATAGGCCCTTGTAGAAACAATGAGGAGCTATCACCTTGTGGAGTTTGAGCCAATCCATCTAATTTTGACCTCAACGTTGTCGTGATTCTCCAATGCATAAATAGTGGAAGATAATAGCATGGCTTGGTTTTTCTTCAGATTCACATAAGATCAAAAAATAATAATGTGATCCGGATAATCTCACCCACCAAGCTAGTAGCAATGCCACCAAGACGATTTTAATATTCTTTCTAAAATTCTCTGAGATTATTTAGTTTGTTGTCAATTCAGAGAATGAAAATGTGGTTTTATATTTTATTTTTAAAAAAAAGTTAATGTAATTTTGTTTGCTTACATTCGTGCCTTTGCACTACCTTTATGGTGTGTAAATGAATTTCTAAAATTTGATCAAGCTATGAATAGGTTATATTCTATTTTCAAGAATAAAACTTCATAGTTTTGTTTCAAACACTAGCTCTAAAAGTGCAAGCTTTAGTTTGAAAAGTCTTGAAAATATTCTAAACTATGTTTACAAAAGGGTCTAAATTCTCAAAATACTTCTTTTAGCATGAAAGTGGCAGGTGCCCTGTCTTTGCATTAAGAGGAAGTTTAAGAGTTACAACAGTTTACATGGACAGTATAACATCCTAGTATTTAACCGGAAGAAACAGGAAAGAAAATAACAGCATCCTGCAGTACGTGCATGTTGGCTGCATGCCAGGTTTGTTTCTTTGTAATTTTCAGAAAATTACATGAACATTTTTCCCTGCGCCATATCATATAGCAAGATGTCCTGTTGGATTATGCTTGCTACTCTGTACATAAACCTCTATCTTTCCTTAACTGAGAGGCAGAGCTCCTGCTAAATTTTCAAAAAAAAAATGCTTGCTACCTGTGCCAACGTTTGCGATTTATTGTTGAAGACTCTTCTATAATGCTCTTTCCATATGTTCCATACTGCATAGATGACTAGCTGAGTGCGTCTTCTATCATCTCCCTGCCCAATCATGGTATACCACAACTGTTTGATTCTTGTACCTGTTGTGTTTTGATGGTCATTGGCAGGTTGAACTTTTGAGCTAATATTGACCGGACCATCTTTGAGAAAGAGCAATCTGCCACCATGTGGCTTGGCTATTCAGTTTCTATTCTGCATAGCTGATAGGTGGGATTTGCCTGGCCTTGTCGCCTGATGATTGTATCTGAAGTTAAGATATTTCTTTGTAGCAGCAGCTAACGGAAAAATCTGCACTTCGGTTCACCCTTGGCCTTCCATATTTTTTTTCCCAAATAACGGATGGATCTAAAGATTGAACATGTAAAGCTGATCTTACACTGAATTTCCCATCTTGTGTGAAGCGCTATATGATCTAGTCAGGCTGATCATTTAATTGGACCGGCTGCAGTTCTTCTCACAGAGAAACAAAGGCCTTGTTTAGTTCTCCACCCAAAAAATTTTCATCCATCACATCGAATCTTTAGACACATACATAGAGCATTAAATGTAGACAAAAATAAAAACTAATTACACAGTTTGGATGTAACTCGCGAGACGAATCTTTTAAACCTAATTAGACCATGATTAGCCATAACTACTATAGTAACCCACATGTGCTAATGGTGGATTAATTAGGCTTAATAAATTTGTCTCACAGTTTTCAAGCAAGCTATGTAATTTATTTTTTATTAGTCTATATTTAGTATTTCAAATATGTGTCGACATATTTGATGTGACACCCAAAAACTTTTCGTCTTGGAGGGCCTAGTGTCTTAATTCTCAAAATACTTTAGAAACATATTCCAAATATAAGTTCAAAATATGTTTTAATTTTAGATTAATAATGTTCCAAAAATTGTTTGTTCTACCTTTCAAAATTCAAGATTTGATTGAAAGTGGTTTTAAAATGGCCATTTAAATTTAGAGCATAAAAAGATTTCAGGTGATCTATTGTCAATGACTTCTCAAAATATAGTTTAAAGTGGTTTTCAAAATAGAGTTAACAAGGTTTTCCTAAATATGTTTGAAAAAAAATCAAAGTCAAAGGTTTGAAATATGTTTTGAAAGACTAAGCTGGTGCCTATGGGGGGGTGAATAGGATCAACAACTAAGTAAGCAATTAAAAATTAATTTGCAGTAGTCTGCCAAAATCGGTCTAGTCAATTTTACCGACTGTCCTGCAGTTACACTGCAGAAACTGGTATGGTAGATTCTGCTAGGGCACAAGTGTTGTCAATCAATTACTAAACTTAGGCTTTCACTTATACTAAAGGAGGAAATAAGAACCTAAACTATTGTGTCTCTCCATGCCAAATAACACTTAGAACTAGCTCATCCTTAGTCTGTCACGCGTATCCTTTTAAAACCGATTGAAAACTACAATTAGGAGCATGAAAATATAAGAGCACAATTAGTATGCATAATTATGGCATCACTAAATAATGCCGCTGCAAAAAAAACATTAGTGACGATTATTGTATCATCATTAATCCCTAGAACTGAATTAGGGATCTAGATGCTTTTAGCTACTATTTTGCAAACTGGCCTAGGTCGTTATGTTTAGTTGCGTAGGTTATGGACCTGGGCATAAGTTAAGTATATTCAGTTCCAATACCTAGTTTTTTTTAGTTTCAACAGCTAGCTAGTTTCTGTTCAAGTATATAGGTCATGCTCTTTGACTAACATAACTGGTAGTTTTTGTGAATGGAGTATATATACTCCCTCCCCCTTATTTGGAGGGGGCGTTGCTTCTCACCAATGCCCATATCGTTGATCCAAATGCCTCTCTAGCTCCCCCGACCTTTATTTATGAGGCTTTTGAGTTTTGTGGGAATTCTGATGAGTTGGATTGAGAGATTTAGTGATCGAAAGTAAAAGAATGCAACCAAATGCTTAAGCACTTGTAGGTTTCATCAATAGAAAGCTCAAGGAGTTTGAGGGCAAGGAGGAAAAGTCTCATAAACAACATGGAGTTTGATGAGCTCCCACGCTTGTGGTAAGCTGTGAGAAAGTGTGAAGGCTTTAACTTCGCCTTCACAAGGGAAGAAGTCCTATAGTGAAGCAAAGAAGATGGTTGGAAGAGATGCCGCTTAAGCTTCATACTTGGGTCGCTTGGAGCTTCCTCAACTGAGACGTAGGTGTTGCATTAATTGGACTTGGCCTATGATTAGTCTAGCAATTAATTAAAGAAATTTCAAAGGGCCACAATAACTGCTAAGTGAGAGTGAGATTAGTGCAACATGGTACAGTCACTAAGAAGGTGCTCAACTTAAATAGGAAGCTTGTTGGTGCTCCTATAGACAAGGTGAAAGTGAGAGTTGGGTTGAGTCATAAACCACGTGCATTTGTAAACAAATGTTGTGCCCAACTCATTTAGGACGAGTCACACATGACCATGTACGTCTTCCCCTCTCCTTCATGGGAGACACATCATTCCTCACTCTCCTTTCTTTTTGAGCTTGAGCTGCTCTCTGCCATCCATGCGCATGAGGGGCATGTATGCCTCCTCTTCTCTTTCATGAGAGACACATCCTTCCTCGTTTTCGGCCTTTCTTTTTTAGCTTGAGCTGCTCTTTGCCATCCCTGGCCTGAGCTCCTTGCGCGCACGAGGAGCTTAGGCGAGGAGGCCTTCGGAACTTTGTCCACCAGCGTACCTGCACTGTTGTATAGGTAGGAAGGCGATTAAGTTTTTGGAGAGCACTTCAGAGTGACTACTTAGCGTTTGCTCTTTCCCTAAGCATTTGCTCCGGCAGCTGCGTTCTTTCTGAGCGAACGACTACATCGACGACCGGCCAGCTCGTAGGACGCTGTTGTTAGCAACAGTGCTTCCTCTAAACTCAAGGTACAAACTAAACTCATCTCTAGCACATATGGCGATGTGTGTTGTGATATTGTAGTTAGAGTTCGCTGCAACTTGGTTCGGTAGCGGATCCGTATATGCAATGAATGGATTGCTCTTTTTGTATATGTAATGTCATATGCGATCGGATTGCTCATTTTGTATATGTCATGTCATATGCGATCGTATTTATGGATCAAAGATGCAGTAGGTCCTTCCTTGGAAAGGAACCGAACTTAAGAAAACAAATTATCATGCCTTCACTTTGGTTTGTGCTTCACTCTTGAGTCTTTTATTTGATTTGTGCTTCACTCTCGATCTACTTGGTTGTGCCTATTTATGAGTACAGGTGCTTTGTTGACTCGCTAATCAACTCCACGAATATCTCCAAGTTCGTTTGATCTTGAGCTTTCTATTGAACCGTGTAGCCTACACAGATTTCTGCATAACTTACACATACGTGCATAAGTTACGGACAAATCCGCTGCTTTGAATTGTGGAAGATTTTTTTAGAAACGCCTATCTACCCCTCGAGACAACATCCCGACCCTTTCAAGAAAGTCTCGAGGCGCACACGTTCCTTTACCTTTGGCTAATCTGCTTGCAGTATTTCAAGATCGGCATTATCCTAAAATGTCTATGCAAAAGAATGATGGGCGAGCATAAACAACTTAATCGTCACAGCCCAACCAAAATTAGCGTGCAGAACATCCTGACATCGTGATTCATCAAAATACAAGCCTGAATGGGCATACAGAGACCTATAAGATCATATAGCTCTCCCACAAAAGCAGCAAATCAAGAAATTGTTCAGGCACGAATCCATGCCCTGAAGCAAGATGAGTCTTAATGTAAATGATGCCTCAGTGCTGTAGCAAAAGCTACTCAGATGTCTACCACGTTCGAGATCACAAAAATGACAGCACAGCACAAACTGTGACCAGATCCCAACTATCTCCACCATAACTCAGGTGGCAGTGGTCTCTCCAAAGGTGGGTGGGCAACTGCTCACTTCTTTGTAGCAGCCTGGCCAATAAATTTCGTAAGAACGTAGCAATCCGGTGGTGTTATGTTCATATAGTAGTTATGTATTGTCTGTGTTATTTCGAACCCAAACTTCTTGTAGAAAGCGATTGCATCGTCGTTGTTGGTCTGAACATGCAAGTATATCTCAGAGATGTTTTGCTTTGCTGAGAGATCGAACACATGATTCAGCAGCTTTGTCCCTGTCAACAAAAAATCGGCCAAATATAAATATAAGATGGCATAGATCTTATTATGTAGTACAATTTTATCAGCAATTCAGCATAGAGCAGAACAGTTCAGAGTGGTGTTTTCTTTTTTGTTGTAGCTCAGCCATGGGAAGTCAACCCAAAAAAACACAATACTCGTATTCTTTTTCAACTGCATCCATCTTCAGGAGCAAGTAACAGTAACAGTACAGGTGGCCAACAGAAGTTGCAAAGGAATACCAGATTCAAGATCTCTGAATGTTTTCTTGTGCACATTAAGGATTTCCAAGAAACCATCATGTTGAACTTTTCACTTCTACAATGAACTCAAGTGTAAACAGCAGAAAGTTGCCACACTAGGTCCATATGTAGTGTTATATTTGATCATAGCTCCTAAAAGTCTATCTGCAATCTATGAAACATTGAAACTCGACAGCAAGAAAATAAATGGCAGGGTCAATGGTGGTGTAGGCATGTAGCTTAGTATTTAGTGGACTCTAGAACAATCAAGTGAGTAAAAGTGACTATGGTTAGGGAAAGACTGAAAGAGACTCAGAGCTTAAAAAGAAAGTACACGATTACTGGCAAAATCTACAAAAGTTATTATCATGCTATATAGTTATTACATAATGATTATTTAACCTTCCCTGTGAAGTTAAAATGTATGTTACCTTTACCTTGATATGGAAAATCTACAAGTAATAACCCTGATTATCTAGCATGAGGCTTCAGTTGTGCTAAAAAACAAGCTCCCTAAGGGCAAGTGAATTGCTACACATCAGCGGTCTCGTCTCATGTAGTGTCGCGTATGATTTTTGCTGATGTGGAGGAAAGAAAGAGAGGAGATAGGAGGTTGTTGTTTCGCAAAACAACCACCTCATGAGCTAAAATTCAGGACTATGAGACAACTATAATACCATCTAATGACTTGTTGTTGTCATGCCACTCACAACTTTACTTTATTCCATGCATAAATTAAGGAATCTGTGAGTTACTACGAGATAACTTAAAAGACAACTGTTGTACATGTTGTCTATTAAGTAGTCTTAAAATTACATGGCACTACATGAGACCACCTACGAGACAATACCAGTGTACTTTCCCTAAAGAATAAGCACACTAATTTTAACTTCTCTAGTTCTCTGTAGTGACACTTGCAGATTATTGCTTAAGCATTGACACTTGGGAAAAGCAGCAACAATACGCACCAACTCTACTAGGAGATGAAAGCCTAGTAGCTAAATGCAAGCAAGCTGAGAAGACAATGCTAGTAACATAAATTGCATCAGCTCTAGCAAATAAATAGCAGTTCAATTTTTCACATAGGCTTGCTAATAGTGCCACCTAAACAGCTTATACGATGACCTACAACACATCAGCACTGTCAGTGAAGTTGGTAAGTACATACTACCTTTTTAGGTTGAGTTGAAAGAAGATAGTGTTAGAGCATTGTTTATACAGTTGAAGTTAGGTTGTGATTTGTAAATAAAATGAGAATCAGTACATCTACAATAACAATACAATTGATATTAGTTTGACGATATCAATTATCAGGAATAGATGTGCGGACTCAAGATGTAATCACCAAATATCTATTGAAATCAATGATGATGCACACATATCTGTCTTCCAAGGCATTACAAACATCATAGCAAACAGGTTGGTCGATCTCCTCAAATAACTGCAAAAGTGAATCCGAAGGGGGAAAACTCACCAATACCAAGACCCCGATATGGTGCCAGTACACCCAAGGTCATAATGTAAACTCGGATTGCTCCTCCTTCCTTCTTCTCCAGGCGACAAGCTATCGCGCCAACACAAATATCGCTGTAGTAAGCTGCAGACAAATGCAGGGAAATAACAGTTCAGCTGTTGGCATCACTCATCAAGAGGGGCAGCAACCAATTTCACACATAATCAGCTGAACCAATAGATGAATCAATATAATCAGTATCTACCCCCCAAAAAATGCGTCCGTACAACCTGGGGGCATTACCCAGCCTAAGCACCACAGCTACCATGACCGTACAAGATCGGGCCTAACCAAACAAATCATCCTTTTTTACACATCACATTCGTCTGAATCCTAACGGCGTCTTCTCAACCTCGCCGCAACAGCTCGTCCTTTTGGACGCCAATCGTAGATCCAATGACTCAAGGGGTGCAATCGTGGCATAGAGCAGAGAACAGAGGAGGGAGACGGGGGTCGGATAGAGGAGTGGATGGCGCACCTAGTTTGGAGAAATCCTTGGAGGCGATGGCGTCCTGGTAGTATTTTTCGTTGTAGCGGACAGGGAAGAGCGCCGTATTAAGCTTCTTGAGCTGCATCACGTTCTTATCCCGCACCCCGTCCAGCGACGTCCGCTCGACGCCGCCCCCTCCGGCGCCGCTGCCCTTCTCTTTGCTCGCAGCGACCTCGCCGTCCCCCGCGCCCATCTTCGCGCTCCCTCCTCCCTCCTTGGTTTGCGTCTTTCTCGGCGGAGTCGACGGAGGAGGAGGAGGAGGCGGCGGCGGCGGAGGCGTCAGAGAGTTGAGAGTTGCGTGCGGCGCGAGCACGGCGGCGGTGGCGTTAGGCTGACCTTCCACTCTGGTCCTGGTGCGGTTGGGGTCTCCCAGCCAAAAACCCTGCTCCCGGCTCTTGTGCCGTTTGGCTGTTCCCGGTTCCTCTCGCTGTCGTGTGGGACCCATTCTCTAGGCACGGTGGAGCGGTAGGCTGCAAAGAGACAAAGATGTACTAGTTGCGTTGCGTGCACTTGCAACAATTCTCTTTTTTCTTATTACACATGCTTTTAGGCTCTGTTCGCTTTGTATTTTTTCTATCAATGAACAGTATTTTCAGTCACAAAATATTACCTAGAAAATGATGTCAGTATTTCATAAATCCTAGCGACCCAATCATTGAAGAAATTAATACTAGGGTATATGACTTTTTACAAAAGTTGCTATGAAAACGCTTGAAAAGCTGAAATCTTGTTTGGTTAAATAGTTGTGGCTTTCGAAAAAGCTTCTCTCACTCACAAGTGGACCCTACACGTTATGGACTGCAAGACTCCATCTTCTTCTTTGCTGACTAGTTGGTGCTAGGCGCGCGAAGTAGTCAATGGAGGGGCTCGTCGGCCACGACCGTAGACAAAGGAGGGGACTCGATGGCAACCATAGTGAAAGGGAGGAGGCTCACATGTTGTGGGCGTAGTCAGGGGACTGCACGAGAGGGCTCGTCGACCTAAGAGGATGGGGTTGTGCCCGCACTCGCCCGCTCCGGGGTCGGGGCCACACCTTCACCCGCTGAAGCCCGGTACGAGGCCGCACGCCCGCCCGCAAGTGCTAGGGACGGGGCTACACTTCCATCCACCAGTGCTAGGGACGGGCTGGGATGGAGCTTGCACGTCGTGCATGGGGAAGGAGCCCACGCCGGCCATAGGGCCTCACCAGCCTGACCTAGGACCTCGCGTAAAAACTAAATGTACTAGCTCATACACTTGTTTTCTCATTTTCAATGTACTAGCTCATACACTTGTTTTTCTCATTTTCAATTCTCATGAAAACTAAATGTGCCACCCCCAAGGCCCCTAATAGAGTAGTTCCAATAAACCAGACTTAAAAGATGGGCCATATTTGGATGATAGCTATAGTATTAGACCGCATTTGGTAAAAGCAATAAGGTCACTTGCAAACAGCTTTTACCTAAAATGCTAGAAAAATCATGTTCCAGTTTAGATGATTTCACCCTTCTAGTGAAAAAACGAACTTCTTCCCGCTATAGTTTCCTTACATAACCATTTTATGAGCTAGTGTTTAACAAGTTTCACCCAAACCAATGTTGAAAAGCTCAAAACCAGAGTTGGAAAAACACAAGAAGCCTAGAGGGTCATCTTAGTATGCCACCTAAAACGATAGGCTTGAGTAACCCCAAGAGAGTAGCTATTTGTGTTATGAGTCTAATTTTAGATTTTTTTTTTTTGGAAGAAACAGTTATTCTATTCGGTGTTCTAAAATAAGTTGTCTATGCCATGTTTCTTGCTAGCTAGAAAAGGCAGGTCAGATCAAGCGCAACAATTTTGTAATCTCTTTCAGTAGTCGCGCTGTCATCATCTTGGTTAGTAGTTTGACCGACAGATTTTGAGGGGATATTGGTCTCTGGGCGTCGAGGGTGATGACGCCATGCTTCTTCGCAAGGAGAATAGTGTGGGCTATCACTATCAGGCCCCATAGCACTGTTCTTGTTCATGCCAGCAATAGCCGTTTTTGCTTCAGCCAGAGTGAAGGGGGCAGTGAGCAGGCCTGGGTCCACTGTTTGCTGTCCAGAGTGTACCGTCTACATGTCAAAGTGCCAAGCAAGCTGGATTTCTGTCCCAAGCAGCATGTAGTAGTAGTTTGTGAAGACTTTTAGCTTGGTCATTTCGTCTGAGATCACTGCGCCACAGTACTCCAATACCTTAATCTGATTGGCGCCCGTGCGAGCCTGGCTTCGACGAGCACGCGCGAGGGCTGGCTCAGAGGAAGGAGTGTGGTCAGCCGGTGCACAAATCATTGATTTAGGAACTTAATTTGCCAGGCAAGCTACTATCAAAGAAAATGTAGCGACCAAAATCAAAGCTACACTTGTGACAAGATTTGGCACAAAAATAAGTCTATGACATGTGAGGTGAGATGTTAAAAAAGTATGGGGGTGTTTGATTGGTGTTGTTAAAGTTTAATGAGTACCACAATATTTTTATCTTATTTAACAATTAATGTCCAACCATAGAGTAATTAGGCTCAAAAAATTTATCTCGCAAATTACTCTCTAGCTATACTTTTAGTTTCATAAGTAGTTTATATTTAGTATTCTATGTACGTGCCCATAAATTCAATGTGACGAGCAATAAACTTTAACATTTAAAACCAAACAGGGCGTATATCATGCTATAATTGCGGCAGTGAACCAAACAGTTGCAGACGAACCTTTAGGTTTAGTTCGTAAAAATTTTGGTTTTTGGCTACTGTAGCATTTTCATTTTTATTTGACAAACATTGTCCAATCATGAAGTAACTAGGCTCAAAAGATTCATCTCACAAATTACAGATAAACTATGCAATTAGTTTTTATTTTTATCTATATTTAATGCTCCATGCATGCAACCAAAGATTCGATGTGACGGAGAATCTTGAAAATTTTTGCAAACTAAACAAGGCCTTAGCATGGCAGCTTTTGGTCACCAACCAAACAAACCCTATAATCAAACAGACCTCTTGGTGTTGCTCGTACGCACGTCATTAAAAAAAAGGAACCCATTGGTACGCACGTCATCAAACTTGCTGCAACGGATCCTGCCTAGGCTATTCTAATTTCTAAGGCTGTCCTGCGATTTTTGCTCCTTTCCATTCCTAAGGAGAATTAACATCAGCAGTCAACGTATGGTGCACTTAGTACACGAAATGAGTTCAGCTGCAAACAAAAGAAAAAAAAACCTGTGCACAACCGTCTTCCACATATGAAACTTGTCCATCATCAAGTGGTAATTACGAAGGCCTCCATCTGATATGGCACAAGAACCAGCCTGCTACTTCTCTATCCTTGCACTCTTGCTGCCCATACTTGCAAACCCTTTCCTGTGATCTCTATGCATCTACAAACCGATTGAAGATGCAAAATTAGGTTCTGCATGTGAGACACAAGATAACGCATTCATACAGATCTTCAACAGAATTACGCCTACCTCGTGAAGTTTCCTGATTTTTCTCCTGTGTTCTTCTTTTAGAATCATCCACTCCAAGGCCATCTCATACTCTATCGTGTTGGGCTGAGAGCAATGTGACGTCAATACAGACTTCCTCTGCAGAACAGACAGTTGCATCAAATACCAAGCAAAGGAAAAAGGAAAAAATCGCGGAGTTTATTACTCCCTCCATCCCAAATTGTAAGTCATTCCGAGAATCTTGGAGAGTCAAAGCATCTCAAGTTTGACCAAAATTATAGAAAAAATTACAAAGTTTTGTGGCATCAAATAGATATATTATGAAAATATAATTAATGAAGAACCTAATAATACTTAGTTGAAATTTGGTCAAACTTGATATTTTTGACTCTTCAAAATTCTTGGAATGACTCACAATTTGGGATGGAGGGAGTATAAAACACCCACCTGCTCTTCTCGCTGTCTTTTACCAATTTTAATATTGCGTAAGGTCAAGTGCCCAACAAGAGTTCCTGAAGATTTTGGAACCTTGAGTAAACCTTTGCTGCAGTAGAGTGGTCTGCAAGTTATAAAATAGACAAGAATTAACAGTAGCTAACCAAGAAAATCATGCTCGACAAACTTTATTAACTAGCCAGTGAGTCAGAGCATCCCCACAGAAGATCTTTGATCTAACTCATAATTTTTGGCAGTTGATCTGCCACGAGATTTCAACAGTTGACACAGCATATAAAACCCCACTCAAGCAAAATTCAAAATAATGACACATTGGCACTGAACACAGAGAGTAAATTACATCCAGGTATAAACACATACCTTCCACCAACAACCAAGCCTGAATTGATTTTTGAAATAGCCACATCAGCATCATTTTTAGTCCTGAATATAGCATATGCTTTTCCTACAGATAAAAAAACCACTTGTAGTTAAATTGCAAGAACCAAGAAGAAAAATACCAGTCCACCACTAAATGGACAAAGCTGACCATTTATGGAACATATATTTAATTAAGGAAAAGTATATACATCTATCGACATATGAGGCCAAATATCAGTCCAACTTTGGGTGGTAGGATGATGCAGATCATCCAATTAATCATGATTCATCACGATTCATCGCCCCATACCCAGCACTCGATTAGGCACTCCGACTCGATCAGAGCGATAAAAAACGTGGTCGTCCAATTAATTGTCAACTAGTCACGATTAATCGTCTGAATAGGTACCCTAACTGACTAGACATCAAATAGGCAGATGAGCTGCTTCAGAACTGGCTAACTCTGTTTGGGCCAAGCCTATTAGGGTTCCTCTCCTATCTCTCTCCCACTCTTTCCCTCACCTCCTCACCCTGTGAAACCTTCAGCCGCTGGCTGCAAAGTTGCTGTGCGCGTGCAACAGCTACATCTCATCCACTCCTCCGTCCTCCCTCCCTTCCAGTTCCCAGCTGCTCGCCTGCTCGTCCGTGCATCTTCCCTGCTGCTTCCTCCTCCCTCCTGCTGTAGGGCAGCAGGGGTCAAGGAAAGGTTGCAGGTGCGCAGGAAGGGAGCACGAAGATGAGCTCATCAGCTGCCGCTGGTTCAGCATACTCAGCTTCTCCAGATGCTGCATCCCTTATAGAAAAGGCTATAGCAGCACAAGAATATGGAGTTCTGGATCCATCTAACCAGAAATATAGTCTTGACGCTCAATATATGTACCCTACATTTATGTCCTGGTATATACAGGACGACTATATAGATGACTAGACCAACCAGGTCGAGTGGTCGACGTCCTGGTAGGTATCGCGATGACTAGCCAATTTAGTAACCTTGATGTGGATCCAACGGTCCATCACCCTTTCCCCTTTTTCTATGTCAACAATAGGTCATTTAAATCCCTATGCCATGTGCCACCCCAGCTTCGTGACCCCCCCTCCCAACATACGCGAACCACACCACCACTGCCCAGTGTTTCACTTGAACTAGTGAACAACTCACCGTTGTTTGGATCATCACAGGTGGGGTGGTTAATGGGCTTGGCAATGCAACTTAGCTGTAGTGCTTCACGAACCAGCTCCTGCAAACATTATTGTCATGAAAAAACTGTTGAAGGGGATGTAGGAGTAAATAAAATAAAACAAACAAAATAGTATAGTAGTACTAACAAAGCCTAAAACAAACACTGCAGTACTGAGATTGAAAAGAATGTATTATTGGAAAGAAAAACTGTAGGAGACGAGTGTGCAGAAATAGAATTGCAACTAAACAGACAGCAGAAGATATTCACATAATTGAAAAAATATTAGGCCAGGAATATAATAGAGAAGAAGATTGGGCTTATGACAACCAAATAGACAGGATGCTACCTCTAAGTCAGCACCTCCAAACTGAGTATCAAGATTTTGAATATATACAAGTGTCCCCTGCTTATCAGCCCTCTGTAGAAATTTGTCATCCCATCGCTGAAATATTTGTTAAAAAGATCATCACATAAAATTTAAGGTCCTAGACATAGTAATCAGTTTATGGTAATTCTGATTAATAATGGATACTCAAGCATAGATATGGCATTCTTCGGTAGCATATGTAGCGCAGAAAGATCACTCACAAATTTAAACCAAGTGCTTCTGTCCTGTTAAATAACAGAAAAATGTATTAGTATTAAAAAAAGGAAATATGGTGAAAAATCAGTAAGAAACACTAAACAATAGTAATTGGTAAAAAATGAAAGTATAACAAAAGCAGTAAAAAAATCAGACAAATGATCCGTAGACAGGAGGAATATTGCTGGTGTGCAGTAGACATGGGACAAAACTCTAATCGATTTGACAGTTAAAAGTTCATAAAGATTATGACCGTTGGCCAATCAATGTAAGGAGCACAATATGACCATATGTCCTACTAAACTTGCGATCACAGATGTGGACATTGGTCTCCTCAATCCACCTCTCATATATGACCATATACCCTACCAAACTTATGCTCACAATTGCATTGGTACATTTTTCTCCTCATTCCACCTCTCATTAACTTCAGTGACCAATGAATAGAGACATATTGGGTCTGGAAAAATGTAATCATGTACAAAACTTGGTATGGAACAATTTAGAAAGATGCAGTAATATCTCTTCACATTCTTGTAAGATTGTAACGTTAAATAAAAAAAGGGAGCATGTTTGTATGTACTCAAGAAACAGCTAAGAAAACAATAGCAGGAACTGTGTGAAGGAATAGTCAGTTTAAATAATTTACAGCTTGCGCAGGTCTTTTGTCAGTAATAGATGGGACTATGTCCTGCCCTGTAGCTTCTTGGGATAATTTCAACTTTTTTCGTGGCCTCTCGCCAGCATGAGCTTTCTGTGACTCTTTTTGTTTCAGAATGTTGACCGTAACTGATAACTGTGGATGGGGAGCCAAAACAACTTGGTTTTCATCCTTGACTGCTGAATGAGAAAGGGGAATGGCAGCTATTGATTTCTTATCCTCTTTCTTGACCACAGACTGTGAAAGGGGAATAGCAGCAGGCAGATTTTCATCCACCTCCTTAACTGATGCCTGAGGAAGGGGAATTGCAGTAGCCAGACTTTCATCATCCTCTTTAGTGACTGAACAGGGAGCAGTGAATGTGGCAGCTAAAACCTCATCCACATTTGGATTCAGCAGAACATTTGCTGCACTGGCACTGGACATGCCTTGCTCGTCTTTTGGATTCAGCAGAACATTAACTGCACCACAAGGACTATAATTAGACACTTTAGTTGAAAACATTACCAGACAAATTTTTAGGGCATAAATCAAGTCTAGATCCTTTGCTGACCTTCCAGCCCTGTGATTTTATCAGGCAACTCATCAGAAAGTGTGCAGTTTTTAACATCAAAGCACCTATAGAAGATATAATCAGCCATTGTTTGTTCCTGAGGCGAAGGCTGGCGATTCCTCTCGTCTTTTGAAATGCATATAACAGTGCATTTTCCAGCAATAGCTTCCTAATTAAGAAACACATGACCACTGAAACCTTTTAGTAGTAGATAAATCCAAAATTGGAAAAATGACAGATTTAACATTTACAACTCCGAAACATGAGAGCTGGAAGTGTTCAACCATGCACATTTGTAGTTGATAATTGACACTCAATGACATGCACTACTTAATTAGCATGCTCAACTAGCTCAATGAAAGTTAACTGTTGACCTCCGACTAGAAACGATTCAAATTGTTGGCAGATTTGTTGCACGCTGAGATTCAAATTTTTTACCACTGAATTACATTTGTAATTTGTGAATCTATCTTTTTACTACTGAATTACATTTCTAATTTGTGAATCTGTCACAAAAGGAAAATTTCATATTCACGCCATTCTTACTATATGTAGTTATGTACTATGTAAATTTGAATGAATAACCAATTAAAAGACACAGGATAATTCATATTTAGTTTTGACAATTGGCTGGCAAGTAGACCAAAATTTACTCCCTCCGCCCCAAAATGATAAATGTATTTTGACCAGAGGAAAGTCAAACAAAGCAGAATTTGACCCTTAATTTCTCTTACAGTATATTTTTATTTGCTAAAGAATCAATATCATCTCAGAAGCTCATTGGATATAAATCTATTGACACGGGTTTTATGTCCTAAACTTGTATATAATTTGACTAATTGTTGATCAAAGTTTGTAAAGTTTTGACTTTTCCCATATGAAATACGCTCATATTTCAGAACAGAGGGAGTACTAATCGAGACAGATTTGGCATGTTACACATTGTCAAAGACATTTCAGAATTCCAAGTAACTCCAAGAATGTTCAGTGCAACTAAACGAGGAAGAAAGAATGCAAGCAATTATTAGTGATAATGAAACAGAGAATTAACAACAATACCACCATAGCACTAAAGCAGATCAAGATCATGCACTTAATTGAATTATAGCTCTCACTGCTGCAATAAGTGAGAGAAACTTAAAAAGAAACAGATAATTCTGATCCATCAAATACAAACCAACTAGAAGCAAGCATTTTGATTCATTAACTCCAAACTAACAATAAGCAAGCACCTCTGATTAATATTGATAAAATATTTATGGACTCAAAATGCACAAGCCTATGGGCATGATGTCAGAATAAGAAGTTAAGGACGACGACAAAAAAAACAAGGCAGAACATAGGAATGACATTATGAGAAACATACCAGCGGATTGATATCCGCAAGCCCACTACCATCACCAGAAGCAAGAAAAACCTCCTTTTCCATCACAGGACCTCTTAAATATTTCTGAATCTCCTCAGGGAGGAAAAACCAAAGAATTTTTACTTTCTTAGCCTTATTTTGCTCCCAAATCTTAATAATCTTCCCAATGTATGGTTCAGGATCACCATGCTTAAACAGGTAGACACAGTCATACAACGAATACTTCACATTGTCAAATGTGAAGGACCCATAGATTCGTGAACCTGTTTTAACACCTTTAGCTATACACTTCCCCCATGAGAATTGGATTTTCTCACAATTCCCATCCATTCTGGCGCTGGCAGGTGGTGGCGCACTCATAGCTTATCATAAGCCTACAATTAGAAACTCGGGACATTAAACTACAAGATAGATGAAGCAAAACCAGCACCTTAAGCAAAGCATAAACTAGTTTGTGTAGCCGATGATTATTTTTCTCGGACAAGCAAGAGGGTAGCATATCACTTCATTAAGAGATAAGAGAATACACAAAGGACACAAAGTCTGTGAAAAACACACACACACACACACACACACAAAACCACCCCCGCACCGAACAGTAGAAAACAAGAACAATCAGTCTTTTCACCGATGATTCTGTCATCTAACTACACAAAAACTTGAGCAAACCAAATTCCTAAACTACTCGGGAAAAATATTAATGTGGAACTTCAAGAAAAAACATGTTCTCAATTTTTACAATATTTTAATTTGACTATTTCCCTTTCATTGTTGACCTAGGAAGTTTTAACAGTTGTCTTACTAGTCCTAGCGGCAAGATATAGTCCCTCTTTCAAAAAGAAAGGTTGTAGTTCTAGTTTTGTCTTGAGTCAAACATTTCTATCTTTGACCATCAACTCTTGCAAATTCATATAGTTTAGCATGCAAATTAGATATTATATGAAAGTATTTCTCATGGTAAATCTAAATAAATGATTTTATGATATTAAATTATACGAATTTCTAGAAATTGATGGTCAAAGATAGAATGATCTGACTTTGAACAAAACTAGAACTGGAACCTTTCTGAAATGGAGGTTGTACTATCTATGTCCACGATACAAGGGGTAAAACGTAAGCTCTTCATTGCAAGTGGTCCCTTTTTCCATAGATCTTTAAGAGTAGCGGGGCAACATAAAAATAGAAGGCTCCCTGTTTCCACCAATAGTTGGTAGCATCAAGCTACTCCCTCCATTCCAAATTATAAGACGTTTTGGCTTTTCTAGATACACAGATTTTGCTATGTACTTAGATATACATTATGTCTAGATACATAGTACAAACAATGTATCTAAAAAAGCCAAAACATCTTATAAGTTGGAAAGGAGGGAGTAATAAATATCAGTTGTATTGTCCAGCATGTAGGACATGTGACATGTCAATATCAGTCACTAGAAGATGCCAATATGGCATATCGAATAAATCAGCTTGGAACAGCAGTAAATGGCCCAGTATATTGCAAAATATGGCCGAAAACTTAATCGATATATCAGTCTCACACAACCATTATGCTCCTATTTGGGCATGCTTCAGTACAATTAAATATAATCAGAAAAATAATACATAGTTTTTGTAGGGAGGCACCTTAGTTTTATCATTTACTATGCTACAATAGTAGATCTTACTGTAAAGATTCACAATGTCACCAACATATTTCGCTATGATTCTAAATCTAAAACTTAAAAGGCCACTTGCTTCAGTTGTACAACTGATTGTAAGTGAAAAGAATTTGTGAGTTTGTGCGTAGTTTTTAACTAGTAAATTCAAAACTTAATAAAAGTTAAAATGTATATACTTTTGATGCTTAAGATTTGGTATCAAAAAGAACATGTTGCATAAATAGTTAAAAAAAATATGAAGACACTTCAGTTGCCAAGATGGGATCATATCACCCAATATTCAATATGCTGATCTGCTATTAACTGACATCCACAATTTAGAAGCTTGTGTATTTCACTTGCATGAAGTGTTGCAAAAGCCAATGTAGAGAGAACCCCTCAAGCAATATGTCGTTTTTTGCAACATGTTGCACTAACCTACCTCATTTCCATGCTCAACAAAGTTCCTAAATATGCATCTTCATCTAGCAACAGTCAACAGATCAGTACAAACCAATGTTGATTACTTCATGAACATATAGCGTAGGTGTAGGTACCCCTGTCCATGATAATTAAATCGCTACAGAATTGAAATATAAAAAGTAGCTTGGAAGGATCATTAATCATTCCAGTCATGCTGAAAGAGAACTCCTGATCTGAGTTTTATTTACTTTTGGACAAATGACAAATCACTATGATACATTCTCTCTGACTTACATAAGCACTACTAGTATGAAAGAAACTTTAAAGGTTCCATGAATGCTGAATGCTCATTGCCATAAAAGAATAGTACTCCCTCCATTCCAAATCATAAGACGTTTTGGCTTTTCTAGAAGCCAGAACATCTTATAATTTGGATGGATGGAGTACTAGAGATTAGAGAAGGAACAATAACACAAAACTCATAAATCAATAGCATATGCCTTTGACCATTTGTCAATACAGCAAGAGAATATAATATAAGTGTCTACAGAAATAAGAGATTCATGCTAGTAGCGCTTTTCGTGTAGAACCTCATACACCAGAAGTACTTAAAAAACGAACTGCATAAAGCTTTACCATAGCCATTTGCTTTCGTCATCCATGGCGTTTGCACTCAATATTATTTTGTAAAATTCCTTAGGATGAGGATCCATCCGCACAAGTAATCCCAATTCTCTGAATTTCATGAATCAATTGCTCATTCGAGAAATAAATGTACAGATCAAATTAAAGATACCAAGAGGCAGACATGTCCCTTGTACATGCACCATCTGAGTACTTCCATCACTGCTTATGAATAGATAATAGGCAAATAGAAACAGCTCCCATGCCCATAGAATCATTATTAAGCACAACATAGACACTAACTTAACACTAGTGTGAACCACAGTACCAAAATTCTCAACAAGAGAAAGGCAGAACCAGCATTACATAAGGATCGACGATGTGCGGCTAAACAAAACCAACAACGCAAAATCGGCAAGGAAGTGGATTCGGGAGCTAGGTAGGGTTTGAGACACAGGGGGACCTTTTAGAGTGGGAGGCTATAGCTGCTGACCATAATACGAAATGGTTGACTGAAGATAACCCAGTGACTACTAAGGGAAACTAAAAAAACTAGACACCCACCAGATAGGAGAAATTGTGCCCCAAAGAAAAAGATATACAATTCACATGAAGCAAGAGAAGGGGGTAACCTACACTCCAACGAAAGGTCAGCAAACATTACAAAATTAGGGGTGTAGCAGTAGCAAAATAGGCAGAAATCATATCATAAGCATAAGGATATTTTTTAAGTGATATTGTATAAATAGTAATGCCACCTGACAATTTTTTTAACATTAATAACATAGAGAGACAAAGATTTGCAGCAAGAATGAATGAAGTAATGATACAGTCTTTACCAAAATGAAGGAAACCACAAGTAATATTGTTTAGCAATAAAAAAACCCACTAATAATGTTGCTTGCCAAAATCAATCAATACAAGATGGTTGGTATAGGAGAAACAAAGCATCCAACATCATAGCCCTTGATGGCCTAAATAGTAGGACATTTTTTTTCAATTCATTATTGGCTCTGGTAATGTCCTCTTTTGAAAACATACATCACTTATTTGCTGATTGTAGGTGATTCAAACAACATAATTCATCCCAAGCTTAATGTTTCATCTGATTTACAGCTCCATTTTATCATTTCAATGCCGCAGAGATCTCGTTTTTAAAACCCTAATTTAACTTGATCATTTCAATGCCGTAGAAAACTCTCTTTTAAACCCTAATCCTATACTCTGGACAAAATCAACAAATAATCATTTGGTTCAAATCTAGCTTGCTAATTTGAAGGCTTTGCATTGCTTTAAAGAAAGAAGAATGACTGAGACAATTCGAAGTAAAGCGTCCGTTTGGCCGTGGGGGTTTCTTGCCTCCTTTTCCATGAACAGGTGTCGGCGCG
>Ga0182004_10000356_pt1 | contig 26327 bp, 15 predicted proteins | sample Sormic07211540_1_FD_120479 | JGI IMG/M metagenome (GOLD analysis project Ga0182004, IMG submission 120479) | Endophyte microbial communities from Sorghum bicolor roots, Mead, Nebraska, USA - 072115-40_1 MetaG | ecosystem: Host-associated > Plants > Roots > Unclassified | place: USA: Nebraska...
ACAGTTGCAACTTTAAAAAACCATAAGAACATGATCTGGACTTCTGGAGGCATCAAAAGTAGGAAATTGGTGACCCTCAAGGGTATTCCATTTTGTGGCAGTGTGCAAGGCATCCTTTTGTAGGAACCAAGTGCCCCCAAATCAGTAGCATAAATACCATCCTCTATATTTAGGGCAATATAGGAGGCTTGGTCATATTATAAACAGGTGACCTATAGCCTTACCTTTTTCAGGAAAGTAAATTTTGCCACTACTCTAAAATGAAGATGAAGGACCAACCATGTAATTCCCACTCAACTTATGAGTGCACTCGAACAATCCCAGCCTTCAAACAACTATTTTGATACTTAAAGCTTAATGTGACTTTGAGCAAAGAAGAAGCTTAAACTTAGCAAATAAGCCACATACAGGTCCACTAAACGTGTCCCAACACTAATTGTGTAGTCAGTGAAATCAACATGTTGACATCTTTGAGTATGTGCTACCAGTACCACCAGTCCGCTATAGCAGGCTGACATGTTATTATGTGATGATCTCACAGAATATGTTGTTGGGCCATGGAAAAGTACTGGTGGAAGTGAACATGAATAAATGGTATGAAAATAAGTTTGATTGAAATCTGCGCTTGATGATGATCAGTTAGTCATTATAGTTGTGAAATTGTGATATTGGGTTTAAAAGAAGACTATTGACTAGGGCCAATGAACACCCCACCCGCTCGCAAGCAAAGCACGTCTGCATCTGCACAGTATTACCAAGTAATCCAATTAATCGCGATTAGTCGTCCAAGTCGTTATCCTGGACTCGACTAGGGGCTACGTCTTAATTAGGCCGATTAGTCAAACGACTAGGGGGTGGATGACCAGAAACAGAAATGGAATTGCTGGGCAGCTGAGGACATGAGCTGCATCTGGAATGGCTTAGGCCACTTGGGGTCATGTTTTTCAGCCCGATCTGCAACCCTATATGCAGCAACCACCCTAGAGTTATCTTCGTGCTTGATTTGTACTCTAGAACATATAGTATATTAGTATACTTGGTATATTAGTATATATAGGATGAATAGGACCGACCAGGGCCGCCCTGGTCGACGACTAATCGCGACTAGTCACCTGTTCAGTCCTATGGTGACTATAAAAAACTTGATAACATTGGTGCACACACAATTTTGAATTACATTGACCATTTGTACTGAAGACACCAAATCAATAACTCTAACCCAAAGTACATTCATGTTATCTCACTATTCTTGTCCTAATAGAAAGCTGCTATTTAGCTCATAGCTAGTGAATGTCTATTTATCCACTTTAGGCAAACACACGTAAATCTTTCAGCAAGATCTCTGAGGCTCTTCTATGTAAGCAAGGCCACACATTAACTCAGCGCATGCTAGTTTCAGGAAATTCAGTTGAACAAGGTGAGTTGTGGATTTGTGCTATATGCATCAAGGAATGGCTAACAAAATCTAAAATGAAATGAAGGGAAATGATAAGATGGCCATGGGTAGGCTTAGGACAAACAAGTAGGTAAAGACTAATATTAGAATCAGCATCACTGCCAAGAAGAGCAAGCATGGGCCCCATTTAAATGTTAGAACTGTTAGGAATACTTTCAGCTTCATTCCTTTACAATTTGGAAAATTATCTTTTGGTTATTTGAGGCATTGTAGTCAGAAATAGCTAATCTTGACTCAATTCTGAATACCATTACTGTAGCTACACATAAGAATCTATAATCACTAGATTACTATATACGTGGAAATTTGATTCCAGTTACCAGATTGCACTTGTGGATTATTGGGCATTCCTGCTGAATAAGGATAACAAGCACCACATGCACATGCTAGTTCACTACCACACTAGTTGCTAGTACCCGAATCAATATATGACTCAACCATCCGGAAACGTACAGCTCTCAGATTACAAAACTATTTCAAGAGCAATGATTCCCAACAAGAGATGAGTGTGACTGTGCAACAAAATCAGGTGGTCCAGCCAAATCCCTAACCAATCGATCCATATAGAATTGCGCCAATAATCGAGTAACTAAACTGTTCTTTGCTTATCCATGAAGGAACAACCTTCCAAGTATAGACCAAATCCTACATAATAACTATCATTTAGAAGGAAAGGTCAGCTGGGCCTCACCAACAACTACATGGAGATCCTAATTTACCCCGGTATTCCACCTCGGAACTACAAGTCTGCAATCCCATCCGAAGGCAATCCTAGTTCCCGATAGACCTATCTTTAGCTTAAGAGGTTGTTGACTACATGGCGATACAAACGGTAATTCTGCACCGAAGTCGCGCACGGCAATCTCGATGTGGAGTCAATTCCAATCAGAAGCAATGCCGGATCGGGTTCCCCAAGCAGCCCCAGGTGACCCTGAGCCCACTCCCACCAAGCTCCCTCCTCTCTTGCTCGACGGGCGGCCATATCCGATCGGGAATCCAAACAGCCACGCTTTGTTGGCCACAGAGATCCCGACTCTCAACTCGAATTCGCAGGCCGACGAACACATAAACACACCATATGCAACTAGGCACCTCGGGAGAAACGACGGACAGAGACAGCTACTCACCGACAACCGGACCCGAGGATCCCTCGGACCCCATGGCGAACCCGTCCGCTTCCTCCAGCTTCGACGCTGCCCCCTGCGATCTCTTGAGACGGGAAGAGAGGAGGATGCGTGCTGGAAGCGGCCGTGCTAAACCGAGCAGGGAGGAGAAGGAATATAGCAAGCCCCGCCCCCGCGTGGGGTCGTCTTCGGTGGGACGCCAAGGTCCGTCCGAGTGGCGACTGAGGAGTAGAGAAGACAGCAAGAAAGGAACTGCTCTGCAGGGAAGATACAGCAGAGAGAATAAATGGAGTTGTTTAGCTTTAGCTCCCACTTATTGAAAAAAAAGGAAATAATTAAAAACTAAAATAAATACTTCTACCCTAAAATAATCGACACTTTAGGGCAGTTTGTCAGGGCTGTGTCTCCTTCTAAAAAAGCTTCGCTCCTCTTATAACACGGTAGAGGTAAAATAATTTTAAAAAAACAAATTTGACAAGAACAGCTCTAGTAGCATTTTTATAAGATGGACATTTAACACGGTTCACGACAACATAAGAAGCGAGCGATGCCAAAGAGGTTCCGAGACTATGTCCGATAACCGTAACTTAAAAAATACAAGACTTTTATTTGTGTTTTGGGTAGCATTATAGGTAAAAGGTTTAATATTTATTTTTAGTCTTCTCCAACAACAAGATCTAAAAGACATCACTTTTGCAAATGAGTCTCGAAAAGATAGGATACCCAAATTAGGTTATGTCTCTACTAATAACTAAAATGAGTCTTGTGTATAGATACTCTGTTGGAAGCTATATATATTATGTTGGAGACCCATTTTAAATTTGGGTTCTCCAATGAATCTCCTATTGGAGACAACCTTAGCTATGAATCTAAATTATCAAGTTAAGAGATCCTCGCACCCCACACATTGTTGTGCTATTGGTCATGTATTAACTTCATCCTTAGAGTGCAACATCCACCCACTCATATTTGGGCTTTTGCGTATAGAGTAGAGTGGTTCTCATCTTAGACCTAGCCTAGGTTGCTAGCTAAGCGAGCAGCTAAAACTTGGTTCCAGCAATGAAAGATATTGTTGTTTGGTTTGCTTATCCTAAATAAACCTAGCTTGTATAGATCATGTTTGGTTGGTTTGTTACCTCGGATGCAATCATCTTTTTTTGAAGGCGAGTCTCAATCACCGCTTCTGGAGTTCATTGCGTGGAGGTTGAAGAACTTGAAGGCGATGAAGACAAGCATGCAGAAGAGGCAGGTAGAGATGACGAGGTTGTGGCGCGTGTACAGGTCGCAAAGGAGCAGGTCGAGGCCGAAGATGGGTGAGTTCTAGGGTGTCCGGTCTAGGGGCCGCTGCAAGACCTCTAACTTCAACACAAAGGAACACCGAGAGGTGATAAAAGCATGGGTGAAAGCCTAGCTATGGGGAAGCAAACCCCTTCTCCTCTCCTGTTTGCACTTGATCTGGCTTCAGTGTGGTCAATGCATTGTTGGGCATGGCCTGGAGGCTTGTTTAGACAACCAAACATGCTTGGAGCCTTGAGGAAGCCCTAAGGAGGACATTATGGTGAAGAATAAGTCACCGGTATGATCTCATCAGTTATAGTGAAAGATGACTTTGTCGGTACTTGTGATCCAAAGGATGCCCTGGCCTCCTCTCTTATATTGCTACATTTCGCTTCTGGGCATTATGGATCCCTTCATGTTGGAGGAATTAGAACCTACTTAATGGATTAAGTTATTTGGTTTGGAATTTAGCATTTCATAACTTTACAAAATTCACATATAAGCCTATCTCAAATTTATAGGGTGAAAGATAAAAATTGATTGTATTGATCACCATACTATGTTTCTACTCTCCAAATTATAGCACACCCTTAAACTCGTTTTCCTATAATAGAAATACAACATATAAACATCTCTTTTGCATGGCAATAATATGCAAATATACTCCATATATAATCATATTAGCTTAGTTAATACTCCCTCCATACTGTAAAGAAAGTTGTTTAGGACAATGACATGGTCTCCAAAGACTAACTTTAACTTCTTGTTTTTATAAAATTATTTATCAAAAATTAGTATATGTATATTTTTATAAAAGTATTTTTCAAGACAAATCTGTTCATATAGTTTTCACATTTCTAAACGCAACAATTTAAAGCTATTCATGATTTATATTTTCAATGTTTGACCTAAAACTTGTCCAAAACAACTTTCTTTACAGATATGGAGAAAGTATGTGCTTAAATTATAATTTATTAGAATGAATGTTATTCCAAGCACCTAAACGAGGCCTCTTAGTTTAAGAAATTTTGGATGCAGTTAGACAATTGCGGAGCCGAACCAAACACTCGCACGTAGTCACATGACACTATACTAAATTAGCTTGGTCCCCAAAACTTAATTGCATGAGAGCAGGTATACAAGCCCCTTGCAAAAATCATAGCATGTTATTCCTGAGCCGCTGTCTGAGTAGACAAGCTAGTCAGCATTTTTGTTAATATAGAGAAGATAAAACAAAAGAGAGAAGAGAGTTTGGCTTTTATTCTAGCATCAAGCTAGATATGAAAGCATACATATATGTTGACCTAAACAATAGCGTATGTGAGAAGAAACAAGAAAGAGAAAGTAAAGTATGATACAATATAATAATAAAAAACTTTTTTATAGCTAAATATAAGACAACTATTACATGACTTGGCTTTTATAACTTGGCTTGTAGCCAAGCACTTGACTCTATTATTAACTTTGCTCTAACAGAATTCCGAAGCATTAAATGGTACAATTCCCCAATGAGCTTTAAATGTATTTATTTTTTTGCCTGGATTTCAATAATTCCAAGATATGAAATTTTATTGACGGAATTGACGAGTTGCCCCCGCTTTACAAGATCTAGTTAGGCCAGTGTCAGTGGTCCGTTTCAATGCACCGTTTCCAAAACAAATCCGCTGACAGAGCATCAATGAAACGAATAATGAAACAACCTTCACAATGTATGAGTTTCACCTTGACGTTTCCTAGGCTGGGCAAAGCATTTAATTACTGCAAAATGATTGGATCACATGCAAGATGGTGAAACGATTTAGCCCTCAGTGAGAATTTCATACCGTTTCACCATGTGGGAAACAACGTCCGCGGGGTTTCACCATGGTGAAACTACTTCCTTCTCTCTCATCTTCGTTTCATGCAAAAAAGTACAGTTTTGCTGACATGACGCTCTAATAAATGTACATGACATATTGGTGAAACCCCCACTAAGACTGGCCTTATGTCTTGTCCAAGTTCCTAATATTATTCCCACCCGAAAACCAAGAAGCGATATCATCATCAGACTCAACCAGTTCCATGCTTCTTGGAAGACGGCCGGGGCTACAAGGCCGAACGCTTTCTTGTGATTCCTTAGTTTGAAGGCCTTTGTTTCTCCTGGACATTTCGTCCTTCCACTTCTCCCTTGCAAGACGATCTTGGGAATTAGCAGTCCTGCCCCCGACAATGGGAAAACTGTCAAGAAATCTGTAGTCCTTCTGTTGCAGGAGTGCATCATTATCCCTGCTATCACCTCCTTCATCGTCTGCGCTCCAGAAATCTGAATCTTCGTCAGATGGTGAAGCACTCTTTTGCGGACTTTGCCACCTCTTCAGCTGGACGCCGTCTTGAACAAATGAAATACTGGGGGTCTTACTATGCTCTAAGTCATGACGTGATTCAATAGTATCTTGATTGTTTAGAGACTTTGGCCTTTTCCAGCCACATTTCAAGCAGAATCCATTCCTCTTGAAGTTCACATAGTTACACCTGTAATTGAACATAACACATAAACATAATTATCTTCCATTTTCTGAAATGTACTAGGAATAAAAATCATAGCAGTGAAAGGATGGCCATACAACACTAACATCATCTTCAACTATAAGATCGTATTGGCAGTAGACATGAGAACAGTTCAAATATTCAACAAATAAGATATAATAGGCACTCACGAGACACATTCCCATTCTCCTGGGTTGAGTAAACGGTTTGTTGGTTTCTCATGGCATTGCAAGCATCTTGTGTTCTTAGCAAAATTCAAAAAGTTGCACCTGAAACTTTAAGGTCAGTATAAGAAAGAAAAAAAAAACAGCACTTGCCGTAAATATTTCTCATAAACTAAAACTATAAGCAGGCTCACCTTTTGCATATCCAGTCACCCTTTTTGAGAGGTAGATGCTCTTGGTCTTCATGCAACAACTGATACCTCTCTTGGAATTCCCCATCGCAACGCAAACATTTGATATTCTTTGCAAAGTTCAGAAAGTCACATCTGACAATAAATGCAAGGCATTATGACCAGGGGGATAGGTGGTAGACACACATATTAACTTTTCAAACATACTTGGGACAATTCCAATCACCCTGCTTCATGGGTACAGCAGATTGACCTTTGCGTTGTGCAGCTTTCACAGTGCTGGAACCAGGTCCCCTAGAATCGACCTCGACAACCTCGTTTAGTAGGATCTTTATTGATTCCTTGACAGTTTTGTTCAGGCATGCTCTATTCTCTACATTGCCGGTAATAACGTCAAGACCATAAGTCAAAAGGATGCGCATAACATCCACAGTTCTTCCAACTTCCTCTTTCCGAGCCTTTACATATGCCCTATCACAACTTCCTCTTAAATTGCATTGGCTGCAAACCTGTTAGCATAAGCTGATACTACATAAATTAATGTCCTAGATTTAAAGAAACCAAACTTTCAAGCATAAACGAAATTAATATTTACGATATAAAGATCGAGGATCCAACAGGTTTCGGAAATTATACTGCACAGTAAGCAAATATCTTCTAGTTCCCAAGAAAGGAAAAACCATATTGCACATATTTTCTACTAGCCAGTTCACCAGTGTGAAGTGGATTTAGTGAAAGAAAGGTTGTTAATGAAGTCAAATAGGCGAACAGTTCTATTCCTTCACACCTCATGTTTGCACTCAAAGAGTTCAAACGTGAAACATGCAATTTATAAGCAAACATGTTAAGATCACACACAATTGTATTGTATTACCATACACAAGATTAATAAAGCTTTTGCTTGTGCATAAACTGGTTTACTATTCTTTTTTGTGTCTATAATTCAGTATTGATGTGTACATCCTACACAAAATCATGAGTTTACCGTCAGAATATTTAAAATAAAATTAAAATGTAAAAATGCAGTGCACCAAGAGAAATCTTCAATGCATATTTTCTTGTAGGTTACCTCTCCTTCATCAAGTCCTACATAAGCCCGCAGTCGCTTCCCAGAGTTTACAACCTTCCTGTCAATGCTGGGACAACCACATCGCATGGCAACCTGAATATTCCATCTTGATATATGCCTGCAACAAAAAACTTTCAACTTTAGCTTCCAGCATCCATTAAGTCCTTTAGTTGAGAGTTGGGACTCATGAAACAAAAGATAGCAGTACTACTCTACATGCTGCAACAATGCCTTGTAATCGCACACATCTAAGAGTTTCTGTAGGGTACAGTGATATAACTTGAGGAAACCCATAATGTACTTTGCACTTGTTACCATCCCCAGAAATGGTACTATTAGGCAAGCTTTGCTCCGCGAGTTGCTATTGAAGTGTGACACATCAATTTGCACAGCTTCAGGGAACATGTAATTAGCCAAAATGTTGAAATTGCAACAACCGCCAAAGTTTGTGCCCTTCATGGTAAACACGCAACCACTTTTACATGCACAGCTGGTGTGCCTGGAAGAAAAAAGGCACCGCGAATGGCTAACGCATTTCAACAAACACCCAGCTTGCAGCTAAAATCATAGCCCCAGCAGAAATAATGACCTCAACACGCACACCAACCCAGGCCAAGAACCCAACCCCAAAACCACTAGTCCGAGTCCGAGCACGGCCACCTCACCTGATGAGCTCCGGCCGCTGGCGCCCGAATTGGAGGCACGCAGTGCGGACAGCGTTGGCGTCCTTAGAAGACAGCGAGGCAGAGGCGAAGGCGGAGGGGTCCACGTGGCCCCGACGGAGGAGGAGCTCCATCAGCGCAACCCACTCCGGCCACGGATGCGCTATATCCACAGCTGCCGGAGCGTCTCCAGCTCTAGCAAGGCCACTTCTTAGCTCTTCTAACACCTGGCATTCCTCTCTATGGGGAGGCCGTGGCGATGGTTTATGAGAGGGGGAAAGGTCGAGGTCGTCGACCTCGGAGCGGAGGAAGGCGAGCCTTGGGTCAGGCCGGGGAGGCGCGCTGTGGTGCGAGAACCGCCGGAGCGCTGGCGCTGCGGCCGCGGTGGCAAGGCGGCGGTGCATCCGGCAGGTGGAGTGGAGATGTCCAAACCGCGTCGGCCTCCGGCCGGTTTCAAGTTGCCCAACTGCTGTAGGGCCCGGTCCAGCTTGGTAAACTAAAGCAGCAGAGGTTGTTTGGCCCAACTAAAACTTAGAGCTTTCACAACAAGGAGGAATGAGTTTTGGCCCAACCAATAAAGACTCAAGTATTTACTGATATTTCAATATGCAAGTCCTACACAAGCAGCTTTATTTGGCTATTTTTTTTACATAAAGGAAACAAATTAATGTAATTGTAGTTGAGAATATGGTACTTTTTTTGTGTGTGATTCCTTATGCTCAGAAAAATCCATCTGTGCTCAGGGTATAAAATAATAAAATAATACTACAAAACGTTCTAGCTAACCATAGGCTAGCCATATGGAGTCATTTTGGTGACTCCGCACGACCCTGCCTCAATAACAAGCAGCATTGGCTTTACGTTCAAACCCAGAAAATAAATGGGCTGTGCATATGCATCATCCTTGCTCTGACCCTCAACAAAATTCGGTTACAAAAAGAAACAGACAAGCTGCCACTCCTGAAACATAAGACTACCGAGAGTTCCTAGCCTCATTCTTGGGCAAAAGTCATTTCAACAGAACCATTTTCTCCTATAGGCTAAGAGCCTATCATCGAAACTTCCAGAAAACGGACTCTCACTACAATCTCTACCATCATCACTAAACCACTGCAGAAGTGAACATGCCAAAACAGATGTCGTCAGACAAGAGACCGTCACTACAATCTCTATGTGAGGTCGCTGTTCGCTGCAGAAGTGAACATGCCAAAACCAGTCGTCATCAGAAAGCTTGTCGCTTCAGCCTGTCCATGAGGAGGTGCGCAACTGACTCGTATCCTTGCTCTCTTGCTGTTGCAATGGCAAAGAAAAAGAGAAAAAAAAACAGATATGTTTATCAGTAACAGCTAGAACAGCATGTTTCACAGATGTAGACAGGAGTCGAATCAGAATTACCATTATATATGGCAATCCCAGTCGGTGGTATTGGTATCTTCCTCTTCTTCAAGCAGAAGGAGCTGCATCGTCGTATGACCAAAGGTTACCGAGTGAGCGATGGGAAACTGAACTTTTTAAAACACTACATATCCTGACAGCACCATTTCAAACCTCTGATTATAGAACTAAATAGAGAGAGGTTGAGACCTCTGATTGTAGAACTAAATAGAGAGGTTGAGGAAGCACCATTTCAGACCTCTGATTGTAGAACAAAATAGAGAGAGGTTGAGGAAGCGCTCACCTGTTGCAGATCCAGAATTTCTTGATACCCTTCTCCTCAACGCAGTGAGGGCACATCCAATTCTTGTTCTTTCTCACCTCTTCCATCTCTGCTACCGTGTCTCACAGTTCAGTAACAAGGCCAATACAATCCACCAAGAACAAAGGCATTTCAGCGTTGAGCAACTAAGCAAGTCCGCTTACCTTCGCCGTACCTAACTTTCAGGCAAGCACGGCAGAGTATCCCATTAGAAGAATGGCAAGATGAACACTCCGTCTTTCCTGTCAAATATTTGCCAAAGTATTGAGTGTTGACATGATCATTACTAGGTGCGGAAAATAGGAGAAATCTTTACGGATTCCTTTTACCTAGGCATGGCTGCTTCAGGTCTCCTTCCCCGCAGCGCTTGCAGTCCTCCTCGCCGCACAATTTCTTCTGCCTTTAATCATAGAGAACGACTTTTGTCAGCTACTTGCACACTAATCCCGCACGATCTTTCTCAAGAACGCAATCGGGAGCACCAATCGGTGATTCATGTTTGTAATTACGAGTACCTGCAGAAATGGCAGCAGATCCCAAGAACAGGATCGTACACGCCGCCCCTCCCCCTGCTGTCGCACCGCCTCTCCTGCAGCGCCTGTACTCTCTCCTTGGCCACCGCCATCGCCCACTTCCTCTCCTTATCGTCTTCCCATGCATCCTCCTCCTCCTCCTCCTCCTCCTCCTCCTCCTCCGATCCCGCCGCCGTAACTCCTGCCAGAAAATAAAAGGAACTTAGTTGAGCTGTTTCCCGTCACAAACAACTCGAGTCGATCCACGGAAGAGAGCATTCGATGCTTGAACCTGTGCCCTCCCCATTCAGCCGGGCGGAACAGCGACGCGTCGCGGCGAGGAGGCGGCCGGAGCGGCGGAGCGGGGTCATGCTCGTCACCCGTGGCCTGGGGGTCCTCCGAGGCGTCGCGCTCCCGGCCGCGCGGTGGCTGGAGGCGGAGGCGATGTCGCTGAGCTCCCCCGCGCAGCGGAGAAGGCCGAGCTGCTCCATCCGGGCCTGCGCACACGCCAGGGAACAAGAATCGGAGATGACGCAAGAAATTCCTCATCCGGTGGAGATCGAATTCGGGTAGGGTGCCTGCGCCTTACCTTGTTCTCAGAGATGCGGGCGTCGCGGAGACTCTCGTAGTCAGACTTGGCTCCGAGCTTCCCCATGGTGGCGGCGTCAGGCCGGCGGCTTTGGACGGCTTGCAAGGTTGTGGTGCTTGGCGGATCTGTACTCTGGTGGTTCAGTGCTGAGTGTGCTAGCGAACCAACGGCTCTGTGAAGTTTCGAATGGAACAAAGGTAACAAACGGCTCTATTTTTTATGAGCGCCGGGTGCCGCAGAAGTGTTGGAATAGTATTATATTTTTACCATTTTGTCCATCAGGCCATGACGCATAAGGCAGCTAGACCTTGTTTAGTTCCAAAATATTTTACAAAATATGAATAATACCAATTTCGTTTATATTTGACAAATATTGTCCAATCATAGACTAACTAGGCTCAAAAGATTCGTCTCGTCAATTCCGATCAAACTGTGTAATTAGTTTTTATTTTCGTCTATATTTAACACTGCATGCATACGTCTAAAGATTCGATGTGACGAGGAATCTGAAAAATTTTACAAAAGTTTTTGGGAACTAAATAAGACCCTAGTAAAATGCAGGGAAATGCAGCACTTGTTATTTTGTTTCCTTTCTTGATCATTCACCCATGAATGATGCTACGTGTCACACCATGAGTTTGGTCAAATCCTCATACTCAAATGCATATATATATACACATGAGGTCCGGTCCACAGGATTCCGATCTTCCGAGATGCAAACAGAGAACACACTATGGGTATTTACACTCTAACCAATTACCAAACGAGTATATACCATAGCCAAAAATAACCGTATGTTTGTCTGTCCGGTTTTTTTTTTTTGGGTATTCTAGTTTTCCCTCTCTTTAATTTAAAGTGAAAAAATGTACGAACATCCTTATGATGAAGCATCACTCAATTCAGGCCCCATGAACTTTGTAAATACAGATTAGGGTCCGTTAACTTGTTAGATACGTTATCGAGAAATCTAAAGTGCATGTTTAGTGTGTAGATTTCATGGTAAAAAGCATCTCCAATTCCTCAATACCACCCCTCTCCAACAGTTCCCTAATACCACCCCTCATTCCCATAAAATTGTCATATTAGAAAAAAAAATGCTATTTTTTCTTTTCCAATAGTAAAAATATGCTATTTTTTCTTCTCTAGCAGTCCCCTAATGCCTCTTCCTTTTTTGGTGGTCACCAATATTTACCTTATCTCCCCTTAAATAAAGAGGGAGATAAAACTTTCCCAATACTATGGGGATAATCCCAATTACCACTTTTCATTCATATTTTCTCTCTACACTCTTATGAGAACTACCTTTCATATAGGTATTGGGAGAGATATATTGGGGTATGCAACATCTCTCTCAATAAATCTAGAAAGTGATATTAGGCTGGGAGACCGTTGGAGATACAGTACAATACATTTTAGCTATTTTATTATATTATATTTTATTTGCGGGGAGCCCTGTCGGGGAAAAAAATAGCAAGACCATGGACCCTAATGTGCAGTTTTTAAGTTTATGAACCTTGACTACGATATTTTGAAGGACCACCATGTATTTTACTCCTTATTGTGTTTAGCAAGTTGGTTTTTGGTGAAGGTGGTATGAAATTTTCTTGTGCAACATCAGCCGAGGTAAAGTGGGAGCGACTACAATCGGGCTTTGCGACAGTGACGGTAGGCTGTTGAGAAGAGCTCACAGACTCACAGAATGGCCTCACAGTTGAAAGAATAGAGTGGCGAACCGAACGTGCACAACGCACCTGTACTTTGCATTTTTGAAAAGGCCCGCGCTACTCGTTTGTGACGCTACAGAAAGCTGTTGAAGTGCTGATGAACTCCATCAGTAAAACTTGAGACAACAAGCAAGCTTTCATCACATAAGCCTGCATGCACAGTCCTGACGACGACGGGGAAAGGCAACGAACGGAGAGAGTTCAAATGCATATGCATCATGAATTATAGGAGTTCGACAGAGACTCGGCCTCAAAATTTCAGATACCATGCCATGTTCCAAACACACCTGGAGACAGGAGTCCAGGTACCTGAACCCAACCTCTGCATTGCCTGCTATCCTGGCACCTTAATTCTGAAACGAAAGCTCATGGAATCGACTCTAAATACTCCCATGATGCTTCTCGCTCGCACATCATGCGTGCCCAAGCGTCTACAAGCACTTCTCCCTCGCTCTGGTGACGCTATGCGCCGAGCCTGACACGGCTATAAAAGGCCAACGCAAGACACACCATTGCCGCCCACCAAGCCACAGCCACACCATTCCCTGACCACCATTGTCGCATTCGCCCACTCTCAAAAATTAACCACGACCAGAGCATCACTGTCCAATTCCTTGTCATCATAGCTCAGTGGCGGACTTGGAAAATTTCTAGAGCCTGGGCAAACATAACGGATGATAACAAATTCACACAAATGTATCATTACTAGCATAAGCAAAGTTAGCACTCCATAGCCTCGATATATAGAACTAAAATCATCATCCAGTACACATTTGCATATACACAATTATATGGGTGGTGATCGCAATAAAAAGGTCCTATTTACAACGAAAAGGCAGATGATTCATAACAATATTACAGAAATTTTTACAACTGACATATCTTAGGTCATTGTCTTGATCACGGTCGCCCAGGAAAGCCTCCACAAGCTCATCCCACTCAGGTGGTCCACTCGTCGTCGTCGACGACGGTGAGGTGTTGCATGACGTTGCAGAGGTCCTAGGGCTATCAAAGTCCAAAGACGACGACGAGAAATTGTCCTGTGAAGTCCCCTCCTCATCAAGAGATATCAGATGCTCGATATGGTGAAGCCCAACCGTGCCCTCTTCTACGTTGAGTGACTGCGCTTTTAGCATCTTCTGTTGCGTTGGAGGCGATGTCAACTCTTCTTGCTCCATCAACTGATATCGTCAAAATGGCCGAAGTAGTGTCACAATTCACATAATAACAAACACATAAAAAGGTAGATTGAGAAGTAGTACCAGTGACTCCATAACTCCTGACCTCCGGTGGAAATCTTCCACATCTACTATACACAAATAACAACATGGCTTACAATTCTAAGTACCAGTGACTCCATAACTCAAATTCTAAGAAACTAGAGTCTGGATTCTGCTTTTCGGCAGAAACCGGAGTAACATAAATAGTTTGGCTTTGAATTCTTGTTAGAACTCAGGAGAAATATTTTTCTTTACTCACATGAGAATCACCTGTAATGGTGGTTCTCATGAAAATCACTTTCTCGTCTCACCGATTGATTTTATTTCTCCGTAGATTGGAGAATATATAGTCATGCCAAGGGAGAGCATACATTACATCAAAGGTGCAAATAATTCAGAAGGTATATGATTTCTTCAGAAGCTTGTCAAATCTCTATCTTTTTGTTGAGGAAATATTCAGATCCTATCTTGCCAACAGCGCATGAAAGTAGAGAGGTGTACAAGTAATTAATCGCATACAGTGATCCTGCTACCCAAAAGGCGTAGCAGATTTAGTGGAAACTTGACAAGAAATACCTGCAATTCTTACGTTCCACGATATGGAACACTGTGCCAGGAGCGTAGAGTTTAGCTGGATCCGTGAGCTTCCCTTCTGAGACAAACGTGTCTCTCATGCAAATGAAACATAGTAGACACGGCAAACTGCAATCCAGGAGAAGAAATTAGAGGCATGCTAGTAGTAAAAAACGACAGCAACTAAACTGCAGCCATCAGAGCATACTTACCAGAAGATAGATCCGAAAATGTGCTGCAGGGGTGCCGGAGTTCTGGGCAAGAAATCATCCTGCAGAGGTTCCACATATGTGCATGATCACGATGATTGTCAATTGCTAAAATAGTAGTAGAGGCCATTACTTGTACGTTCTTGTAGCTTTCAATTGCGAAGACTTGCCTGCAACACGACGGAGTGGACAACGTCCGCGTACTCGACGGCGAGCGCGAGCGACATGCACCGTGGCGGCGCCATCGCGTAGCACGCCACGTCCTCGCGGCGGAGCCCGAGCCTACCGAGCCAGCACCTGACCGCCACAACGGCCGCCAGCGCGGCCACGCCCGCGCCGAGCGAGTGGCCCACGAACACGAGGCGGCGGCACCCGCCGGCCTCCGCCACCACGCGACGCAGCGCGGGGCCCTCGCGGTCGAGCAGCCACACGGCGGCGCGGAGCAGGCCGCGGTGAGCGTGCCCTCCAGCGAAGGGCTCGGGCCCGCCGGCGTCGAGGAGGAGGCGGTAGTCCTCTGGCCGCGCGAGGCCCAGGCCGCGCACGGCGAGCACCACCTCCCCGCGGGCGCGGTCGTGGAGGAGGCGGTACGGCGGGCAGAGCGGCGACGAGGGCGGCGGCCCCGCCGGCTGCTCGTCGTCGTCGTAGGCGGCGAGCGCGGCGCGGCAGGCGCGCGGGACGGGCGCGAAGGAGGCGGGCGAGGCAGCGGGCCACGACGCGCTGTCGTCGGCGCCCGAGAGGGAGAGGCGGCGGGCCACCCACCGCGCGCAGGCGAGGGAGAGCGCGCACTCGGCGGCGCAGGAGAGGGCCATGGCGCGCGCACGGCGTGGAAGCGTGGCATTCTTGCGGGGCAAGGGACTTTTAGAGAAGGGAACGACCAGGGCAACGCGCCAAGGGTCTCAAGGGACACAGCAGAGAAAATTCAAAAATGTCTAGATCGGCGAAATTACAAACCTTCGGTACAACTTCGCGAATTGTTGTGCCGCACAGTAAATTATTACTCCTATATGTCGCACAGTATGTTGTAATATTACTTTGTTCAGGGTTTTGGTAAACCAAGGCTTGGCCAACTTTTTGCAAAACTCTGTCTCCAACAGGAGACTTATTTGGGAACTCAAACTTAAAATAGGTCTCCAACACAATATCTATAGCCTCCAATAGAGGACCCATACAAAAGACTTATTTTGGGTATAGGAGAGTCATAACCCAAATTTGGGTATCATCTCTCCTCGAGACTCATTTGCAGAGAGTGTTATATTTTAGATCTTGTTGTTAGAGAAGACTAAAAATAGGTACCTCTAGCGCTAACGAAAAGACAAATGTGTCTTGTATTTTGGGTGACGATTGTTAGAGATAGTCTTAAATAAACTCTATCTCCATGTTTCCTGTTGTGCACTTGCACTAAAAGGCTCCCTTAGTTCCGACTCATCCATTTTAGTTGGGTTGTGACTTTTGAAAAAAAATAGCAATGAGCTGTGGCTTTTGAAAAAGTAGTTGTTACAAAGTAGCTTTAAGAAAGTCAAAATCTTATTTTGTTCAGCAGCTGTGGCTTTTAGAAAGGCAGCTGCGAACCCCACTCGTTAACCTGTTACCTCTTCTTCTTCCTCTAGACTCGAGACGAGGTCACGCAGGGGAGGGCTCGTTGGCCATGGCAGGAGGAGGTTTGCCGACGACCGAAGTTAGGGGCTCGCCAGTGGCCACAGTCAGGGTAGTAGCCACCGGATCTGAGGAGATTGGAAGCAGGCTCAATAGGTTTGGGCGTCCGAGGCGCCTTCACCGGTGGGAGAGGAGATCTCGTGCAGATAGAGAGGAAGGAGCAGCGAGGAGGCAGAGCTCGAGGTTGAGAGAGCAGAGCTGCCGGAGCTCAAGCTCGAAGGTCGCTGAAGCATGTTTTGTGTGTCACAGGAAACATTAGGAGATCATGTCAGAATCAGAACTAGTGTTGAGGTAGGGGTTGCGCTCGCGCCGGCCGCCAGACCTCGAGCAAGAGGTTGCGAGGTGCGCAACAGCCATGAGGGTGAAGTCGCGCGACAGGAAGAGTCCACCATGAAAAAAAAATGAAAAAAATCGAATCAGCATGTCTATAATGAGTGATAGTTGGTTAATTTTGTACCCCCAAAGCAGCTCATAGTGAAGGAAACTTGCTTTCAGTTTTGTACTAGAGCAAAAAATGCTTTTAGATAAAAGCAGTTGTAGCTTTTGAAAAGCCAACCCAAAAGGGCTTTTATTAGACCTGGTAGCCACGTAGATCCCCCGTGTGAGCCCTCCTCACCGAGGTGTTGAATGTTTGAAAAATATAGATTTAGGAAAAAACATAGGAATTGATGTGTCGTATTTCTCCAATCCTATAGGATGAACAAATACTGGAAAAAAATGAGAAGCTCTTTGGTACTCTCTTAATTCCAAATTATAAGACTTTTGACTTTTTTTTATCTCAAATTTGATCACTCATCTTCAAAAAAATTATGTAAACATAGTCAACTTGAAGTCATTTTTGAAAATATTTTATTAATAAACAAGCCACGACAAAAAAAATGATATTTCGTATATTTTTTAAAATAAGATAAGTGGTCAAACTTGATGTTAAAAAGTCAAACGTCTTAAAATTTAGGATGGATTGAGTAGTTTGGTAGGGCAACAGGAAACACAGGGGAATTTTATACAACAGTTTGTATTTGAACAGCTAGCTGTTGCTTTGGAAACAGCAGACTTCCCGTTACATGCGCTTGTGCTTATAGGTATACTCCATCCATACCTATAAACGGAGTTGTTTTGGATAAGATTTAAGTCAAATATTAGAAATATAAATTATGAATAATCGTTAAGTTATTGGGTTTGAAAATGTAAAAATCATATGGATAGATTTGTTTTAAAAAATATTTTTTATAAAAATATACATATACCATTTTTTGATAACTATTTTTGTAAAAATAAAGAATTAAAGTTAGGCTTTAGAAACCGTATTAATGTTTTAAACGACTTTTTTTTTTGGTGTTGAGGGAGTATTCAGCAGCGTTGAAAGAAGTGGCGCATTCTTTGCTTTGCTTGCATAAATAGTCCATGCCATGACGGGTTCTTCCCATTGCGGCCATTTCTGCAAGCCGCCTACCCCAAGGCCCAAGACGAGGGCCCATTTCCACCTGTCCGTCATCGGGATCTGGTTCTGAATCGGGATCGAGGCAAGATCGCATCGCTGCCGTGTCGAGAGCAGCGACCTCCGGCTCCGGGCCGGAGATTCGAGAGATTTTGAGTAGCAGTGCATAATCAGGAGCCTTTCTCTACATTTTTCCCCTAAAATTGAGCTGCATACAAGGTGACCGGCTGAACTTACGACGGTGGACAGAGTCATTGCTTATTTCGTCTCTTCTTTCCTGGTGGAGCGAGCATGTGTTGGTTAAGATTATCTCCTCACTTTCCTTGTTTTGTTTGTTTCTTGGCTTCTCTTTGTGTTATTTCAGCTGTGAGGCCTGGAGTCAGATATGCCGGCTGTCCAGCATGCTGATAGACCTGGAGCCTGGAGGTGGAGGATGACGCTTTCCTGGCATTCAAGCCAACAGAATACTATACCGTACAGTTCAAGAAGGGAGCACCTCTGAATTCTAACCCTAAAGTCTTTAGTTATTTAGCTTCAACTTTTGACTTTTTTTTTACCGTGCCTTGTTAAATCTGACAATTATAGTGTGTTGTTTTTACTGACCGACTGCCAATTGCGGCTTGAGTTTTCCACTTTTCCTTGTGCAGTAATGAAGTGAGAAATTCAATTGCGCTCTTCGCAAGTTTTATTTCACAGGGAACACTATAATGTTCTGTCAGAAAAAAGTTACTAATATTTCTTCTGACAAGAACTAAATCGGGAAACGTGAATAAAAACTATAATAATGTAAAGTAGGATTCAATATATGTCTCCAGTTGGGATGTTCTCGCTTTGCAAAAAGCCAATGGTACTTCTTACTATCTCCGTCCTAGAAAAGATACAATTCTAGCTAGGTTAGGTTAGAGTCAAATTAGCATAAGTTTAATAGAGCTTATGAAAAATAGTATCAATATTTAAAATTTATTTGGTACAATAAATATTAATATTCTTTTACATAAACTTAGTGAAACTTAAAATAAATTGATTGATCATTATTTTAAAACTGCATCCATTTTAGGACGAAGGGAGTCCCTTCTAAAGTACTACTCTATCTGTTTATATGTCAATTTAACTTTGTCAAGTCAAATTTCTCTAAGTTTAATTATTTTAAAAAAATATCTACAACACCAAATCTGTTTTATCAAATTATCATGGAATATGTCTTGATAGTTTATTTTATGAATTCTATAACTTCAATCAAGATTTTAAACAAATGTACTAACGTCTAAAACATCAAATTAGTTTTGTTAAATTTTGAAAAACCATATCTTGACAAATTCATTTATTTAAGAAAAGGCGCATCCAATACTCATTTTAGGCGACATGCTAAAAAACAAGTTGTTGACATGAACAAAAGGTACATCCAACACTCATTTCATCAGTTGTCATTCTAAGGTAGAGGATAATTAAAAAGGATAAGATGTCGACCTATTACCTTTGTTGCTTGGTACTAGATATGCGAAACTGGTAGAAACATCACGATGAACGGGATTCAAGAGATGGTCAGGTAGAGGAAGTCTAGCATGGGCTTTGCGAACATAGGTGTGGTTCGATGGAGACTATCTATATATCTCATAAGGCTATTCCTCACTAGAATTTTATCTTGACATGCAATCCATCTACGTTAGCAGTTCACTAGCGCATATAATTATGTTACCTATCTATTCATTCAAGCTAAGCAAGCCACATTATATGCTAACATGCATTTTATTTGTCTACATTACCATATATACATGTCCACTAAAAATTATCCATGATTCCTACAATAACGCGTAGGTATGCTTCTAGTATCACAATACGATGAAACCAAGGAGGGAGCATATTGCTTGATTGTGGCATGCATTTTATTTGTCTACGTTACCATATATACATGTCCACTAAAAATTATCCATGATTCCTACAATAACGCGTAGGTATGCTTCTAGTATCACAATACGATGAAACCAAGGAGGGAGAAGATTGCTTGATTGTGGCAATCTAGAGTCTAGATTGTTATAATTGGATTGTATAATCTACTCATCTATTTACACTTATGACCGTACAATTATGATTTTTATAATATTAGAGTAAACAAATGGTGCCTTACCATGTGTGAGTTAAATTCATCGAGATGCAAAGGATTTAGTATAGAAAAATGATACAAGTTTATATATATATGAAAAGCTGAGGAACGTTTAGGTGCAACAAACTCTTTCGTTCTTAAAACCTTGGTGTTCACGAATTTGCAGTTTTTGTTACTCCCTCTATGTTTCTAAAGGAAGTCGTTTTGGACTTCAATATGGTCTCCAAAATAACTTCTTGACTGCTACTTTTTGTTATAAAATATTTATAAAATATAGTCAATATGTGTTTTTATAAAACCATATTTCAATATGAATCTACTTTCATCACTTTCATATCTTCAAACTCAACCCAAAAGAATTTATTTGTAGTCAAAGATTTAAATTGTTTGACTTAATACAACCTCAAAACGACTATCTTTAGGAACATGGAGGGAGTAAGCCTCAGTACATTTGATATGTAGAAGCAAGTATTGCCTACTCGATGCAAGGGGGCATATATTCACAGTCCTAATATGGTATCACATCTTGATTCATTAGTTGTCTAGTTCGCTAATACCTGCTAGTTGTCTTCGCTCTGCCATATTGTACCCTATTTTATGTCTCCTTTGGTCTATATCGCCTTGTCACTATAGCATACCATCTAGTCATCAAACCAACATAGAGAAATACTCGTATACAATACACAAAGACTAAAGGTGACATATTTGATTTAAGCTGGATCTAACATCTACATCATCAAAGATCTACTTATTTGTCACCTCGTTCAACCTCAACTTTGTCACCTCGTTCAACCTCGGCTTTTAATTGCTATTTTTGTCCATGGATTTGCCATCTCACGCTCCCCTCTCTCTACAAATATCTTACAAGTTCTTCGGTCACCAATATTATGAAATCTTAAGTCCCCATTAGCAGGTATATAAATTTTTCTCTCTAGTCATAAATCAATATAAAAGAAATACGTATACATGGATTTGTGACCTACTCAATTTAGGGACGGCTCTAAGCTCCCAATAGCATTGCGACGTTGTTTGGTCCATCGTCTTATACATCCCACTTGGTAGTCACTATATGTTTATCTATGTTGTATTCTCTCTTTGTAAACATCTTGTGGATTTTTGGTAGAACTTTCAGAAAACATCTCTCATAGTAAATGTACAAGGAACTCTATAAGTAGTATTTTACAAAGTGTCTATATGTGGATTTTGTAAAGTGATTATCTAAATTGAACTAGGGGACATGGAGCTGAAAAGTAGCTTATTCTGATTTATTTTCCATAAAAATTACTTTCTATATGAAATTTAACATAAAGAAAAGATCTTTTGGAGGATTATGAGTAGGAAGAGCTCTACCAAGTATGTCCTTTCCCTCGATCACGCAACTTTGTGAAACGCGAGTCTACTTTCACTCATTTGTTTTGTATTTTCCTCTCCAATCGATACATATGTACACATAGACCAGACATGTCCCATTCGATTTATGAGTGGAACCAACTGCTCTATAACACCACGAATTTTCATTACCTCGTCCATCCCTATTTGCTACTAGTTATTTTTTCTATGTTTTTTATTTATGCTCTTCTCTCTCTCTCAATGTATTGCATGTTTTCTAATCACCTTAAGACCATGCCAGCTCTCTTCACTGGACATCCTCTCTCTCTAATCAAGTATATTACAACTTATATAGTCACCCAAAGTTGTGTAATGCTACAGCTAGCCCATCCCACTTGCTAGTCCTATAATTTTCTCCCAAAGTTTGAATGTTTCTGCTTGCACGTTCTTATCTCTTTATGTTCGTATTGCTTGCATCTTTACTTGTTAATTGTTACTAATCAATATTTTTCTTACTATATCCACTACACAGTCATCCTCTCATCTCTCTTTAAGCATATTATTATAAATCTTTAGTCATTATAAATTTATAATATTATGTCTGCCTAGTTAGTAGTTACTATCAATGTCTTATCTTATTCATACACTATCTTCTACTCCTATCTCTCTAGCCAAACATACTGTAAAAAAAAATTGATACCAACTTAAGGCTGTGTATCTAGTCCAGCACACTCACTAGTCACTCCTTCGGTCCTTGCAATTTCCTCCCGCAGCCGCAGTCCCGGTTCCCCCGCTCGCACGCTCTCCTCCCCGTCTGTCTGTGTCGCTTGCTTCGCTTCTGCTTCTGCTCCTCCTTGCCTGTTCGACGGAACCCCTCCCCGGCGGGCGGGGCGAGGGGGCGCGATGGTGTTCAAGGGGCGCTTCTTCTCGTCGCGACACAAGTCGTCGGAGTCCTCTTCCAGCCCAGACGGCAGCAACAGTCCACGCACGCCTACCTCGGCGCCGGCCTCGGCATCCGCGGCGTCGCCGGCGTCGTCGTCGTCCTCTAGATCCGATAAGAAGAAGACTAAATCGGAGACTCCCAAGAAGCGCGACAAGCTCTTCGGTTCCGCGGCCACCGCCCCCAAGAGCGCCGCGTCGTCGGCCTCGTCAAGCCCAGCGGGTGATGGGCGGAAGGGGTCCGTGCCGCATCATAGGGATGCGGGCGGCGGGGGCGGGGGTGGCGCGTCGGCGGCGGCGCTGTCGCCGATCCTGGCGTCCTCGCTGGGACTCAACCGGATCAAGACGAGATCCGGGCCGCTGCCGCAGGAGGGCCAACGCATGGCTGCCGCGCTCGGGAGCAGCAACCTCTCGCGCGGGCAGGGCCAGGCGGAACCGTCGGCTGCCTCAGCCGGCGTCGGCGGGAGAAAGGGCGTCAGCTCCTGGGCGGATACTAGTAGTAGCAGCCGCGGGAAAGGGAAGACGACCGAGCTGCCGACGCGAAGTGCGGCTGGGACGAGCTTGGGAGCAGGAGGGAAGAGCACTGTAAAAGGTAGTAATTCTGTCTGTTGTTTTTTCATTTCCAAATGAGCCTGTAAGCTGGTTATTGATTGTGTCAAAGCTAGGGGTAAAGTTTGCTATTTTGAGCTCTTGTTTAGGCAGGGGTGAGGGAAAATGTGTGAGCAAACAATAGCTATTAGTTACTCCCTCAAATGCTTACTAAGATGTTAGGAGGAGTTAACATTGCACGATTCATCTTACTATGCTGTATCCGTTCACACTTGAAACACTAGTGCAAATGAAGGAAGTTTCTAGCTGTTTAAAGTGAAATCAGCAAGCTAGGAGGGTTATAATTTATAAGTTGAGTTAGCTAGTGCTTGCTCTTTTTTTCGCTTTGAACATAAGACATTTCTAACGAGCGAGCTCATAAGTCCTGTTTATTTCTCTATATACAGCTCATTGGATATGTGCTTGATGAAGTATTCTTGTAGCACATGCTAGATACCATCTATGCTTTACATTACTTCATTGACGCGTTATCAATGTGTATAGGAACCGTGGAAGTCAATTCTCTGAATTGCTTATTACACTTTAAGAAATCAATCTGTTTGAGAATCACAGCACCCTGGATGGTAGTTTGTGGTTGAGTGAGAGTAGTTTACTACAAGGATCCATTTCCTACCCCAAGTAGCTTATGCTTATGTGATCTGTGCCTATATATTTCTGCACATCCCACATGAAATTGCATTGAGGCTGACCATAGGACAGTATCTAACAGTTGCAGATTTGATTTGCAAAAATATTAGTCAAATGCTTCTTCTGCAGCATAGATATCTTGTTTGTGTATGCCCATAGTAATTTCTCCAATATTTCCCCTCTTTTTGTCTGTTATTATATGAAAATATTTGTAACGCTAATTGGTGGGCTCTCCTTTTGGGGCTTTGTTCTATTTTTCCCTCTCTCTCCACAACCTTATGTGATACATGGGCTAATCCATCTCATACACAGCTAAACCTAGTGCACAGCGGAACCATTCTGGAGATTTGAGGACACCTACTCACATACCAGAGGCTGCGGTAGTGACATTTCTAATTTTTTTCTTTTCTACGACTTTCATTTAAATAAACAATTGCTAATCCATCCTTGCCTCCTTTTGCTTGCATTTTAGTGTGCATATGATCCGTGTGAGACACCAAAGGAGTCTGAGTCTCCACGCTTTAAAGCCATTATGCAGGCTACTAGTGCACCGAGGAAGAGACACCCTGCAGATATAAAAAGTTTTTCACATGAGCTGAATTCTAAAGGGGTGCGCCCATTTCCTTTTTGGAAACCTCGGGGCATTTACAACTTAAAGGTAATCCCAGTCCACCGTTTGTGTGAGACAAGTATCAATGATACTTTTCTTTTACCCATTCCAGTTTTTTAAATATTTGTTAGGTAATAACAATACTGTCTCCTGTTATCTATGCAGGAGGTAATAAAAGTTATCCAGGTGAGATTTGAGAAGGCAAAGGAGGAGGTAAATTCAGATTTGGCAGTTTTTGCAGGAGACTTGGTTAGCGTAATGGAAAAGTATGCAGACTCTCATCCTGAGTGGAAAGAAACCTTGGAGGACTTGCTAATACTTGCACGTACCTGCTGTGTCATGACACCTGGGGAATTCTGGCTTCAGTGTGAAGGTATAGTGCAAGATTTGGATGACCATCGTCAGGAGCTCTCAATGGGTGTGCTGAAGAAACTATACACCCGGATGCTTTTTATCCTTACAAGATGCACAAGGCTGCTTCAGTTCCACAAAGAAAGTGGTTTTGCTGAGGATGAAGTTGTTATCGATCAGCGTGATAAGATTATACAGTCTGCAGATAGGCGGATTTTAACTCCACCAGGTGCGGATGACACAACATCCAGAGCCAGTAAAAGTGATGCAAGAAAATCATACAGTCAGGAGCAGCATAATTTGAAATGGAAGCGCAGCCAGGAGATAAAGCCTGTTAAGCTTCTTCCACCACTTGACACAGATGTTAAGAAAGAGCCTGATTCTCCAACCAAAGAACGGATATCTTCCTGGAAACCTTTTCCATCGCCTGTTACAAAGGTCCCAAAAGAATCTACCCCTACTAAATTGGAATCACCTAATAAGAAAACAGATGCACACTCTACAGTTAGTAGCCATGTTGAATTAAGCAGTCCAGTTGAATCTTTACCACAACAACAGCTTCCTGTCAAGCATCAACATAAAACTTCATGGGGACACTGGTCTGACCAGCCAAATATTTCTGAAGAGGGTTCAATAATGTGCCGCATATGTGAAGAATATGTTCCGACACATTATGTAGAAGACCATTCAAGGGTCTGTGCAATTGCTGACAGGTGCGATCAAAAAGGTGTTAGTGTTGATGAACGCTTAATCAGAGTTGCGGAAATGCTAGAAAAGATGGTAGAATCTTATTCACCGAAAGACCTGCCAAATGCTGCAGTCAGTCCAGATGTTGCAAAAGTTTCAAGTTCAAGCATCAATGAAGAATCTGATGGTCCCTCTCCTAAACTGTCTGATTGGTCTAGAAGAGGATCTGCTGATATGCTTGACTATCTCCAAGAGGCTGATAACACTATTTCATTGGATGATATTAAAAATCTTCCTTCAATGACATGTAAGACTCGTTTTGGACCAAAATCTGATCATGGAATGGCTACATCATCCGCGGGAAGTATGACTCCTAGGTCTCCATTAACAACTCCAAGATCAAATCATATAGACATGCTTTTAGCCGGTAAAAATGCAATTAATGAGAGTGATGATCTTCCGCAGGTAAGAGATACAGTTTCTGTATTTTGCTTATCTCTTTCTCTTCACATACCTGATGATGATTGTGCTACAAATTCGTCATTTGATGTGTGACTAAAGAAGTAGCATTTTTTTTCTGGTGAAATGTGCAAAGTATTGACCACAACAAAAGTCAAAATGATTATATCGTCAAAAAGATTGGCTTATCTTGTAAATCCTATTACTGACTTGAGTTTTGCTGGATATGTTTGTATGGAAGTTTCAAACATATTGAATTTGTGGTACTCTGAAAGTGTCTAGAGTAGTGTATTAAAGTGGCGTGTCAACAAATATTTGCTAGAAAGAACAGAAGCAGTGAAAATTGAAAACTTCAGAAGTCCACAGACTTCAGGACACAGAAATATTTGAAGTTTGTGACATGGTCAATCGGTTATAGCTTGATGGTCTGAGATGTCCTCTGCACTGGTGGGCGTGCAGACTGAAAAAACATATATATATATATATATATATATATATATATATATATATATATATATATATATATATATA
>Ga0182004_10000357_pt1 | contig 26289 bp, 23 predicted proteins | sample Sormic07211540_1_FD_120479 | JGI IMG/M metagenome (GOLD analysis project Ga0182004, IMG submission 120479) | Endophyte microbial communities from Sorghum bicolor roots, Mead, Nebraska, USA - 072115-40_1 MetaG | ecosystem: Host-associated > Plants > Roots > Unclassified | place: USA: Nebraska...
AAAAAAAAAAAAAAAAAAAAAAAAAAAAAAAGAATAAATGTGGGGCGGGGGGGGGGGGGGGGGGGGGGGGGGAGGAACAAAGCCAAACACATGCAGGACAGGCCATTTAGCAGCTAGACATATATCTCGTTGTTCAGCAGTGTAGGAGTCGTGTTACATATGTGCAGGATATCTTATATCTTCCTTTAACAAGTAACAATGCAGCAGCGGTCCATAAGTACAGGTCAACCCCATCCGCCCTTGGATGTAACTTCTGTCCTATGCGTAGAGCAGTTGATACTGCAAACTGTAGCTAGTGCACCAAGGGACCCTTAACTTAAAGGGCGCATGCCCCATGCCATTAGCATCACCTGTGACCTGTGGTCCATTTTCTCCCCTTTGTAGTTGTAGCTGAAAAGGTAGAGACTAGAGCACTGTCAGAGAAGATAACAGAACAGAGCATATGCTGATATGCACGTTGAAAGGCAGCAAGAATTTAGGGACACAACCCCAGTGGTGACTGGTGAGCACATGATGAAGCAAAGGAAGCAAGGACGGAGGATTGACATGTTTGGTTTCAGAAAGAAAAAAAAACAACAGAATTGGCACGTTGCCATCCCAGGAGGAGGAGGGGACCTGTTTGGATGAGGGACCTGAAAACTTGTTTTGCTGCCTGGCGATTAATTGGTTGGTTTTCTTTGACAGGGCGACTATAGTTTGGATGACAGCACTACGTACGAATATTATCTTTGAACAAATTCTGCTGATACTTTGCTTTTCAGTTTTCACAAGCCTGCAAGTGTAAAGAAGCCTGTAAGGAGATAAGCTAAGAGGTGATCAGGTGAAACATTAGTCGGCACACAAGCAGAGACTTCCAAGGCACGTTACTAACCTCGGCAAGAAAAGAAAAAAAAAATGACGAATCAATCAATTTAACCCTGCTGCCACTGGTTTCGCTGCCGGCATCTGAAATCGTTTTCACCTGCCCGATTCGCTTGCCATTTTAGTCACCCGATCGATGTTGACAACGAGACACGCTCTCCTTCCCTTTTCTGTATCTGTCCCCTTCTTCTCCCTCCTGTTGGTCGTCCCTGCTTTCGTCCCATGGATGGATCATCGTCAGGAAACCGAGGACAGCAGCAGAGACCGACCGTCTGGCCTGGATAAAGAGTAACTGCATGTCTTATTTTTATCCTTTGGGTTGGTTGGTCTAATCGGCGAGTAATTCTTCTACTAAAAGCCACTGTCAATCTATTCAACCTAGCTATTACTGCTCTGAATTGTCTAAGCAAGTAGTAAGCAGGATTGCTTTTTTTGTTTTCAACTCCCTGCTGAGGTGCTGGCTCTTTTTCTGCAGGTTACACCAATCTTCAGAGTAGAGACAAAAACCATTTGGCGGCTGGATGAACTTGTTTAATCACGTGATTAGCATCTTCTTATAGAGTCCTAGACCCCTGTTAAGATCAACAAAACCTAAACTAGGTTGTTGTAATTTGCAGGACAAGTTGTGTGCTAACTGCAATCCATCCTGAATGAACCGCTGTTGTAAAGGCGTTAGGTGACATGAAAAGAAGACATTTTTCATCCACATGTTGCAGTGTTTGGTAGTAGTTAAGTATACGAGTACACCGAACGAACAGGTGCTGGAGAAAACCGTACGCCGTAGAAGGTTTGCTGCCCGATAAATCTGACCATAAAAGGACGGAATTACCAACCCACACGCAAAGATCAACGGTGATTGCACATTAGTCGTACGTAGTACGTTTAATTCGTGAGATGAACGAGTAAAGAAATGCTTTTTTTTCTATTTCACCATTCATTAACCACTCCCTTTGCTTTTACTTGCCATGGAAATTTCCCGGCCTGCCCTAGCTACCCTGCAGAGAATTTGAATTGCTTCGTGAAAAAAAATCACCAAAATCCATCACATATAACCATCACTGACTGAGCCACTGTAGTGTACCACGACCACTGTTTTCATCATCTCTCAAATGCACGAACGAGAGAGACAGAACCACTAGCCGCTCACCTAGCATGGTCATAGGATACAGTTACTTGCATCGGTTTGCCATGCATGGTTATGTGCAACTGTTTAGCGGTGACAATTTCAATCTTGCTTACGTGCCATGTTGCAGAGAGACATGTTCTTGTCTCCGATGGTTTACATTGTTTGGAAAGCAAACTTAGAACTTTGGCAGATTCGCCTTTGTCAAGCATAAAACTACGGTCAGTGCCTTGTCATTAGTTATTGTTTGATCTGATCTTGTAAATGGTTAGCACAAAAAAAAAATCAAACGATAACAGAAACAGCCCAGCCACAGTCAGCCTCATATTAGTTAGTGAGCCTGCCACACAGCGCTCTCTCTGATTATGTTAATTTCGCGGATTTTACTTTTTGAATGTCATTTTAAAGTTGGTGCTTAATTTGACTGTAATGTTATCTTATCATGTGATCCGTATGTTTTTAGTATAAAAGTTTAGTTATCCCGTAGCAACGCACGGACATCCTACCTAATTTTTTTTAAAAAAATAAAAACATGCAATTTTGCTGTAAGTATATATACAGGTACGTACACGTACAGGTTGTTGCAGGTACGTACGAGCACATTTTGAGCTCAGATGATGGCGCCGTTTGCGGCTGTAGGGCAAGAGTGGTTGCATGCTTCCTACGTACGTCTCCTTCCGGTGACATGTTTTGGATAGGGAAATATCCATTTGGTCTTCCAAGTGGTCCTTCATTTCACGCCATGAATATCTCCTCCCCTCTCTTTTTCAAACAAAGAAAAGTGCTGCGAATAAACGGCTAAAGTCGACAGTCTCTTTTTGACAGTACATCAACAACCCAAAAGGTAAAGGCGATCTTTTTTTTTATCAAACCCATTTACAACTTGGTGGTTGGTCATTGTGTGCATGATAGCTCCTCCGGAAAGTGTTCAACGCGCCCTGAGGCAAAAACCATAGATTTTGTGTGGTTAGTTGATCTAAAAGGTGGTTTGGAATGCACCAATTTGACATGTCTAGTTCATTTTTACGGTCAATTTTGCATAAGTCGTGTATAAATTATAAAAGTAGTTCTAATAACTAGAAAGAGAAAGAGGTGCTTTTGGATGGATGAATGAATGAATGGAGATTGGGAAAAGTGAGAACAAGGTGCTCTCCATGCTGGAAAGATGTTGTAATTTCGTACTACGAGTAGTCGGCCATAAAGATCCTAGCTATGTCCTCGCAACAAAAGATACTCTATGGTAACTAACATCAGCCACAAACCTCAGAGTAGTTTATGTGTGATCCTCCCACTAATGCACATGTTCATTGGTCACCCGTTAAATCATTACTGCCTTTGGAGATTGCAAGACCAATAGCAAGGCAGTCACTGATCGATTATGCCGTGCTCTGTCCTTGGCACACACATTTACCAGAGTTTAGTCAGTTTGTTTCACCTGCCTTTCGCACGAATTCAATTCCTCATCAAGACATAAATAAATATATCACCAAAATCCATCACCTATGCTGCAATATCTGAATAATACTCTGTTTTCATCTCTCACATGCACGAACGAGAGAGAGAGAAACCCCGGGAACTGCACACACCGCAGTTACAGTCTTGCGAGTCCACCATTTTTCCTCCCCTTGTAAAAATACACATTAAATTATTAATAATCAAACACACACAAAAAAAATAGTTTTCAGAACTTCAGAAGTCAGTCTTGATGGTTTTCAATTTTTTTTCCCTATCCTAAAAAAATAAGGAAAAAAAAAGAGAAGAGATTCTTTTCGTTTCCTTGCACGACCATCTTCCTCCTCCCGTGCGTGCTGCGGTGGTTGCAACTTGCACAGATGTGCATCAGAGCAGCGCTGCCGCCTGCCTGCCGGTGGCGTTAGCGTGCGTTATATATAACCACACTCCCCCTCCCCCTCACCACCATCTCCACAACCACACACCGCCATTGCCTTCCACCGCACCACCAGCCCGCCGCCGGCATCAGCCATGCGGCGCCGCCCCTTCCTCTCCATCCTCCTCCTCCTCCTCCTCGCCGCGTCGGCGACGACACCAACGCCGGCAGCATCATCATCAGCGCGGGCGGCGTTCGCGTGCGCGCCGGGCGGACCGGCGACGACGCTGCCGTTCTGCCGGCAGTCGCTGCCGCTGCACGCCCGCGCGCGGGACTTGGTGTCGCGGCTGACCCGCGCCGAGAAGGTGCGGCTGCTGGTGAACAACGCGGCGGGCGTGGCGCGGCTTGGCGTGGGCGGGTACGAGTGGTGGTCCGAGGCGCTGCACGGCGTGTCGGACACGGGTCCCGGGGTGAAGTTCGGCGGCGCGTTCCCGGGCGCCACCGCGTTCCCGCAGGTCATCGGCGCCGCCGCCGCGCTCAACGCCACGCTCTGGGAGCTCATCGGACGGGTACGTACTCCTATGACATATGATACGGACGGACTTTTGCTTGCCGCCGCCGCTCACCTCTGGCGGTCTCTGGCGTCGTCGTCCTCGGCTGTCGCGTGTCGCTGGGTGTGCCTGTGCTATGGTTGTCGCGGCCTCCAATGAGAGAGCACTAGTGTTACGTACTAGTACTACTGTACGGGGCTGGTACTGTGCTGCACCAGTGGAGTGGCCCAGCGAGCGTCGCAGTGCGGGCGATCTGCGTTGAATGCTTACGGTCCCTTTTTTTTTTTTGTTGTTGTTGTTGCAAGTGGCTGCTGCTTTTTATTAACCTTTTTGATTGATTTGATTTTAATTCGAGTGGTGCTTTGCATTTTGCATACTTATTTACATACATCCTTTGATTCACTGGCATTTTTTTAGCCGTGGTGGTTTGCTGCAGCTAGCTTTTCTGTCCTCACTGTCAAAAACCGGCACGGTTGTTCGTTAGTGCAGCCGCGTGTTGGCGCCGTCCATGCCATGGCATGGAATGGGACGCCGTGTTTGTACAAATTGGGGTACATGTTTGGTTGTTCCGAAAGGCCTCCAAACCAATGCAGTGCACATGCTATACACGACCTTCGTGACTAGGGTAGTGGCGTCAGTCAGTGTCATAATAGACTCGACTTAGGGAAAAGATTCATGCCTAACGTCGGTTGATTTGCTAAGGCTTTGTTCACTTGACAAAAATTTTGAATTTTGAGGACTAGCACTTTCGTTTGTACTTGGTAAGCTCAAACTGTTTAATTAGTTTTTGTTCTTGCCTATATTTAATACTCTATGCATGTGCCGAAAGATTCGATGTGACAGGAATTTTCTTGGGAACTAAACAAGGCCTAACTTCATTTAAACATGGCCTTGTTTACTTCCAAAACTTTTTGCAAAATATGAATAGTGAAACTTTCGTTTGTATTTGACAAATATTATATAATCATAGACTAACTAGGGTCAAAATATTCGTCTCGTCAATTTCGACCAAACTATGCAATTAGTTTTTATTTTCGTCTATATTTAATACTCGATGCATGCGTCTAAATATTTGATGTGACGGGGAATCTGAAGACTTTTGCAAAATTTTTTAGGAACTAAACAAGGCCATCACTCTTACCGCTTCAACCAGTTGGGTGTTTGTCAGGTACTAGGGCCTTGTTTAGTTTCAAAAAATTTTGCAAAATATGAATAGTAGCACTTTCGTTTGTATTTGAAAAATATTGTCCAATCATGAACTAATTGGGCTCAAAAGATTCGTCTCGTCAATTCCGACCAAACTGTGCAATTAGTTTTTATTTTCGTCCATATTTAATACTCCATGTATGCGTTTAAAGATTTGATGTGACGGATAATCTAAATAATTTTGCAAAATTTTTTCGAGAGCGTTGATGAGTGCGTTAAAATTCACGTTGCGTGCAGAGATTTCAACAGTATTCTTTTTTTTTAAAAAAAAAGTTATCTAGTGTCTAGGCTCTGAAAGTTCGGTACTAGTGGAATGAATTCCTAGTGCAACAGATTGCAATGCTGACGGGAAGGAATTCCCTGCTGGGCGGCTGGGCCAATGGCGAGGGGTGCAGCCATGTGCAAGCCAGCCTAGCCAAATCCAAATCTAACCACCTCTCTTTGAAGCCCACATCCCTCATCATCTCTTATCCTAATCCTAACACACCCCGACAAAAAAAACAAAAATATCCCGGATAATAAAGTAACTAAAAAGTTGACGCATCTGATCTGATCTGAGAAAGACATCATGTGTGGAAAAAAAAGGTACCGTACTAGTAATGCGATGATGAAAGGTTGCCTTGTTTAGTTCTAAAAATTTTGCAAAATTTTTTAAATTTCTGTCACATCAAATCTTTAGACGTATGCATGGAGTATTAAATATAGATGAAAATAAAAATAATTATACAGTTTAGTCGAAATTGACGAGACAAATCTTTTAAGTCTAGTTAGTCCATAATTAGACAATATTTATTAAATACAAACGAAAGTACTACTATTTCTATTTTGCAAAAATTTTTAGAAGTGAACAATTGGTATGGTAACCCATGGACGGACCATAACGACACTAGCAGAACACATCTGCAGCAGAGCAAGTGGTGACCAACATGTCTGCATTTGAGGTTGATGAGGCGCAGAGCAAAGTGGTTTGCAGAAGATAACCAATGTCTGCTAGACTGCTACAGAAGAACTCCATCACGAGCAGCACCACCAATGGCGATGAGCATCGTAACTTGTAGGTTGGGTCATCACGACACCAGCTAGCCCGGTCGCGTGACACCACAGTGCTGCCCTGCACGAACAGCCACGTGATTGGCCAGACCGCCGGGCAGACATGTCAGGCCATCCTGCCTGCCTGCCTCGGCAGCAGTGCACACACCGCCCACTCTCTTCTCCGACCACGGTCCATGGCCATGAAACCATGATCGATGTGGTTGGTGTTCCCCTGGCCTCAGCAGCCGGGTTACGGGAACATGGGCACGTTCCCCGTTCCGAAAACTTCGTCCCGAAACGTAAAACGGGAACATCATGGAACATCGTTCCTAAATGTGGTGGAACACGAATCATATATAGGAACAATCATAGGAACGTCAGTTCTAAACGACTATGGAACTTCGTAGTGTGTGTGCATACTGCGCCGTGTCCGTCCGTGAGCGGTCGGCGAAAAATCAAGATGGTGATTGACTCATTGGCCTAGACCTGCAATGAGTCTTAAGGTTGGAGTTGGACAGCCCTAAATAAAACAAAAATACAATAGTAAACTATATCACGCTAGGAATCGAACTCATTTGATTCAAAACAAAAACTCATTTGATTCAAAACAACACGTAAAACTATCTGAGCCAACCACTACGTCTCAAACACGTTCCTTTAGAAAGTGGAACGCGTTCCGCAACTTAAAGGAACGAGACGAAGCTATATACCCCTACGTTCTATAGTTTATGAAAATGTCGTACCGCGTACCACGTTCCCGTACCACGTACCCTATGTCCCGGAACTTGGCTGCTAAGCCCCTGGCAGCAGTAAAAAAAAAAACTCTCTCTGATGGATCCATTGATCGGTGCAACTGCAGGCGGTGTCGGACGAGGCGCGCGCCATGTACAACGGCGGTCGAGCAGGACTGACCTTCTGGTCCCCGAACGTGAACATCTTCCGTGACCCACGGTGGGGCCGCGGGCAAGAGACCCCCGGCGAGGACCCGGCCATCTCGTCGCGGTACGCCGCCGCGTACGTGCGCGGCCTCCAGCAACCCTACGACCACAACCGGCTGAAGCTCGCCGCCTGCTGCAAGCACTTCACGGCGTACGACCTGGACAGCTGGGGCGGCACGGACCGGTTCCACTTCAACGCCGTCGTGTCCCCGCAGGATCTCGAGGACACCTTCAACGTCCCCTTCCGCGCCTGCGTCGCCGGCGGCCGCGCCGCCAGCGTCATGTGCTCGTATAACCAGGTCAACGGCGTCCCTACCTGCGCCGACCAAGGGTTCCTCCGGGGAACCATCCGGAAGGCGTGGGGCCTGGACGGCTACATCGTCTCCGACTGCGACTCCGTCGACGTCTTCTTCCGCGACCAGCACTACACCCGCACCGCCGAGGACGCCGTCGCCGCCACGCTTCGCGCCGGGCTGGACCTCGACTGCGGGCCTTTCCTCGCGCTCTACACCGAGAACGCCGTCGCGAGGAAGAAGGTCTCCGACGCCGACGTCGACGCCGCGCTGCTCAACACCGTCACCGTCCAGATGCGGCTCGGCATGTTCGACGGCGACCCGGCGTCGGGCCCGTTCGGTCACCTCGGCGCCGCCGACGTGTGCACCAAGGCGCACCAGGACCTGGCCCTCGACGCCGCGCGACAGAGCGTCGTGCTCCTCAAGAACCAGCGCGGGAGGAAGCACCGGGACCGGGACGTCCTCCCGCTCCGCCCCGCCGCGCACCGCGTGGTGGCCGTCGTCGGCCCGCACGCCGACGCCACCGTCGCCATGATCGGGAACTACGCCGGGAAGCCCTGCAGGTACACCACGCCGCTGCAGGGCGTGGCGGCGTACGCGGCGCGGGTCGTGCACCAGGCCGGGTGCGCCGACGTCGCGTGCCAGGGGAAGAACCAGCCCATCGCCGCGGCGGTGGACGCGGCGCGCCAGGCTGACGCCACCGTCGTCGTCGCCGGGCTTGACCAGAAGGTGGAGGCTGAGGGACTCGACCGGACCAGCCTTCTCCTCCCTGGGCGACAGGCCGAGCTCATCTCCGCCGTCGCTAAGGCGGCCAAGGGCCCCGTCATCCTCGTCCTCATGTCCGGCGGACCCATCGACATCGCGTTCGCGCAGAACGACCCCAGGATCGACGGCATCCTCTGGGTGGGATACCCTGGCCAGGCCGGCGGCCAGGCCATCGCCGACGTCATCTTTGGACAACATAACCCAGGTTCAAATTTTGGATTCAACATTCACAAAGTTCACTTTTTGATTGTTTGCACAAGATGCAAACAGAGTCTGACTGAATTCGTGAAAACTTGTATGAACAGGCGGGAAGCTGCCGGTGACATGGTACCCTCAAGACTACCTGGAGAAGGTGCCGATGACGAACATGGCGATGCGGGCGAACCCGGCGCGCGGGTACCCGGGGCGGACGTACCGGTTCTACACGGGGCCGACGATCCACGCGTTCGGGCACGGGCTGAGCTACACGCAGTTCACGCACACGCTGGCGCACGCGCCGGCGCAGCTCACCGTGCGGCTGTCCACCTCGTCGGCGTCCGCGTCCGCGTCCGCGTCCGCCGCCTCCCTCCTGAACGCGACACGGCCGTCGCGCGCCGTGCGGGTGGCGCACGCGCGGTGCGAGGGGCTGACGGTGCCCGTGCACGTGGACGTCAGGAACGTCGGCGACCGCGACGGCGCGCACGCCGTGCTCGTGTACCACGTGGCGCCCTCGTCGTCGTCGTCGTCCGCCCCTGCCGGCACGGACGCGCCGGCGCGGCAGCTGGTGGCGTTCGAGAAGGTGCACGTGCCCGCCGGCGGCGTGGCGCGCGTGGAGATGGGCATCGACGTGTGCGACCGGCTCAGCGTCGCGGACCGGGACGGCGTGCGGCGGATCCCCGTCGGCGAGCACAGGCTGATGATCGGCGAGCTCACGCACTCGGTCACGCTCGGCGTCGAGCAGCTCGGGGCATAGCCGTATACGAGAACGGAAGCAGATCCAGAGGGGTTCTTGAATAATTGTGCTGTGCTGTGTTGTGTTGTTTCTGGTGGGGATTGCCAGGGTGCTTGCTTCTGTCTCTGCAAAGGTGGAGATGGAGATGTACTAGAAGGCACCGGATTACTGAAAAATTGTTGGATTGAAAATCAAAAAACGATTGAAATGGAAGGAAGACAGAAGAATGTCGTTTCTTCCTCAACACTAATGTTTTTAAACACATTCCCAAATGTTCTCTGATGTCAAGATTTGTGTATTTCATGGAGATTACTGTACTACTATGGCTTGTTTAGTTGGTGAAAAATTTTGGCTTTGGCTACTGAAACACTTTCGTTTGTATTCGACAAATAGTATTCAATCATAGACTAATTAGCTTAAAAGATTCGTCTAGCAAATTACAAATAAATTGTGCAATTAGTTTTTATTTCTATCTATATTTAGTGCTCTATACATGTGTCCAAAGATTTAATGTGACGGAGAATCTTGAATTTTTTTGAACTAAACAAGGCCTATGTGATGGGTCATGGGAGCATAAAGCTAGTGAGATCAAGCACTCAAGTCTCTGTATAAAGCCTCAGCTAAAAAGTGGTCATCTGAGCTTGATTCTGAAAAAATGGCATAGGGATTAGCTGGGCATTCCTGAACACTGGTTTCTTTCCTCGTCAGCTAAAAAGTGGTCATCTGCTCTTTCGGTCTCCAAAAAAACAAAAACCATGTGCTCTTCCTCCATTTGTCTTGGGCTCTTGGCCCCAACTGCCCACTGATTTTGACACGCAAAGTTTCAGCTTTGCAAGAAAAATCTCTGCTGCGCCCAGTTAGAATAACATACAATTTAGAACCGAGGAACTCAGCTTATTACGATTTAAAAAAACGTACGAAAGATGTACATGATGACGAGGTTACCCAAAATCCACTGTGAGGTTACTTTCATATGTGATCTCACTGAGAAGACCATGGCTTAGCTACCAAATGCAAGGTCGTCTTGAGCCGCACCGAAAGCTCGTCCTTTGGTGCTGCTGGTGGCCTGCCGGCCGGCAGCTCCCAGCCAAAGTGGTACAGTAGGCTTGCCAGTGCCAGCTCCAGCTCCATGGCCGGCGCGGCAAACCCAACACCAGAGCATCCTCTCCTCCATGATGCTCCAAACGGCACGAACTCGTCAAAGTCCTGCCACAGCAAGTACTCCGTCGTCGTCTTCTTCATGTCGTCGTCGGCGAACCGCTCCGGCATGAACTCGTCCGCGCTGCGCCACACCGTGGGGCCCCGTGAGATGGCCCAGGCGTTGAAGAAGATGTGGGTGCGCGCCGGAACATGGTAGCCGAGGTGCTCCGTGTGCTCCATCGTCTCACGGGGAAGGAGGAGTGGCACTGGCGTGCACAGCCGGAGCATCTCCTTGATCACCTGCTTGTTGTAGGGCAGCAGCTCGAGGTCGTCCTCCGTGACGTCGTCGTCGTCGTTGCCGGCGGCGGCGACGGCCGCCCTGATCTCGGCTTGGACCCTGCGCATCTCGTGTGGGTGGTTGATGAGCTCCGCCATGGCCCAAACCAGCCGCCTTGTGTACGTCGAGTCAGCGGCGGCGGCAGAAAACATGTTCTGTACACGCAATCCATCCTCAGATTTGTAGCAGTTGTTAAGAACATGTATGCACGCGTGGATCATCTTCGTCTCAGTCGACGTCGAATTGGACAGCGAGAGGAGCTGCAGGAAGCTGCTCCTGTTCGTCGCTTCTCTTGCGGTAGCCACATCCATGGCTTCTTCTCGTATGTACCTACTGCACATTGATGACACTTATTATTGGTTGTTAAAAACCTTGATAATTGTCAAATCAAATGTTGTAAGTAATGTCAACTGGACTGCCGCATCAGGGTCAGGGATGATGTACTGTAGTACCTTGTGCCAGCCTCAGGATCTCCCGTCGGCATCGTCAAGTAGCGTAGCTGGTAGAGGGATGTGACATTGTCAGCAATTGCGCCACCGACCATCTTCCCCTCGCGCCATAGCTCCGCATAGTTCTCATAGAAAATGGTGACTATTTTCTTGTCCTTCGCGAGCTGACGAACGCTTATGAGATTCTCTTGGAGTCCAAGGACTAGGTACACATCTTGGATTTTGATGCATTGTGTCAGTATGTCGCCAATTTTATGGACGAGCAGCCGGACGCCATCTGCTGCTCTGACGGCTGTTCCGGCAGGTGGATCCCGAAGGTTACAAAGAATTCTAGCATCGCCCACAGCATGGTGGGTGGCGCCTGAATCCAACCAGAGAATCAGCAGCAGGGGAGGCATTGGTTGTTCGGACAGCACATAAATTTTAGAGACACCCTGCTCTTCACTGGAACCACGGGAGCTTAGAGGCCTTCCACTGTCCACACTGGCCATGGTAAAAAAAACTAGACTTAATAATCAGTAGAAATGTTGTCAAGTCTCGATTCAAACAAGTTCCTTTCTACGACACTGTTACATTTTTAGCAAAAGTTGAAGACGAGCTGTGAATTTCACTAGTTATCAGCTAGTTCTACAAAATGCACTGGCAGATCAGTTTATGCATGACAGCATGTTTTTTTTTGGTTGCACTCGCAGTACAATATATCGCTGATCTTCACTAACTTAAAAATTTCAGACAAGGTGCAGTAGGTGCTGTATTTTTGTGGCGCTTTATTTTTGTAATAACTTAAGAATATACTGCGGATCCTCAGTAACCAAATGACGCTTTATTTTCTAATTTGATATATTAATTAGTTTCGCTGTAATCCTCCTTATTGTAGTAGTAATAGAATCTAATTGCTAAATATTGGTTTTAACTGAAATAAGTGCACAGAATAGATGAATCTGAGTCTCTTATGCAAATGGCTCTGGAAAATTGAAAGAGAACTATGGGAACAGATCATTACACATAAATACCTAAGGAAAGATACTTTTGCTCTGTTAAACACAAGCAGACTGACTCCCCTATTTGGGCTGATGTGTTAAAGGTTAGAGAGATATACTTGGAGGGGAGGAAATTCATCATTGGGGATGGAAAGAAATTCTATTATGGAAAGATAGATGGTTGTATCAACAACCCCTTGCACAGCTCTACCCTGATTTATTTAAGATGGCTCAACAACAGGATATTACTCTTGCTGATGTAAAACATTATAACCACCTTGGTCTCACCTTTTCTAGATGGTTGATTGATGATTGGAATGTTCAGTTGGATACCATCATAGCTGATATGGCTAATATATATAATAATTTGGAAATTTAGTCCTAAAGGCCATTTACAGTCAAATAATGATTCTGGCCCATATCACAAGAAAATCTGGAAGTGTAAGATTCCTGCTAAGATCAAAAATTTTCTCTGGATGGTTTTTGAACAATACAATTCTCACTAAAGATAATATTATCAAAAGAAAGTGGCAAGGTGATCCTACCTGTTATTTCTGTCTTATGGATGAATCTGCTTCTCACTTGTTATTCTATTGTAATATTGCCAAAACAGTTTGGGCAACCTTTGCAACTTGCATCGGTGCTGATGATATTCCTAGCTCTTTGGCCAGTGTTGGTTGTGGGGTGAGATATGGCTCCCTGGTGGTAAGAAATTTCATACTCGGCAAGCTAATTCAGAATCCCATTTCTATTGTTTGTCACGCTTGCTGAACATAAAGCTGAAGCTGAACAAGACTCTGCTGCTGAAGGATGATACTGACAGCCATCAGGAGGAATGAGCATGGCTTGCTGTTCGGATGGCAGTTCTCTTTTGTGACGTTTGACTGGAAGCTTAGTTTCAATAGCCGTGTCATTTAAACTTCTGTAATAAGTCCATTCTAGTGTTTGGTACTTTGGTTCTGAAGGATGCGTGCGCCACTGATGATAGGCAGTTTAGGCACGTGGTGGTAATCATAGATAGTGTTCATTCTCTTAGATGTCTTTACTTACTCTGAAAACTCTTGTTACTCTACATGGTCGTTGTATTTCTGTTATGATGGTAATGGAAATTGGGGAAACCGCCAGTTCAAAAAAGTGCACAGAATAGCAGGGTACATCATAAATAATGACTACAGTATTTGGCAGCAACTACTAAGTTCAGCCAATTCCAAAGATGGCTGCATACAAAGTGTTTTTCATTATTCATCATTGCTTTTGGAGTGAATTGATTAGTCTATGATGTGCAACTAATGTAATGCAATGAATTTCAGCTCCTTCCCTGACAGCATCTACTGTTTGCCAACAATATATAAAAGAAGGGAAAAAAAAGAAAAGAAGATACAGTACTCTTTTTCCGGCATCTGTTGAACTGAACTTTAAGGATTTTGGCCACCAAATGGACTAATGATGCGCAATGCATAAAGCTAACTTATTTCGATGATAAATTTTCAAGGGTTTGACCAATCTAACTCGTGGAACTCAGTGCATGGGGCAGGGCTAATCCCCATCTGCTAACCGCTGGAACAGAGGGAGGGAGAGGGATCATCTGGTGCAAACCTCAGGAACATGTGGATCCTCGACATAGCCATATGCATCAATCGATGCAGAAGCAGACATATCAATATATTCACTTGTCTGAAAAATGTGTGCATCCTCGACAGCGACAGCGACCACCAGTAGTCCCCCTCATCTCCCAATCCATCCTTGCTTGTCATGGTCATCCTGAAACGGGATAGACGGTGGTGAAGGCTGAATTGTGAGGAAGACGTTATCAAGTCCCCTCCTTTCCCCCACAGATGATGCTGCTACCCTCGTTTCTTTTCTAGACGAAGAAAAGATGATCAGCTGGCCAGCTGGGTAAAAAGAAAAAAAAACAAAAACGAACCTGTACTCGCGGAGCTGAGCCATGGCGCGACGCTTGAACGGAAGGTCCCGCCGCCGCGAGGTGAGCCCGCACCCGGAGACGGCACCGGCGCTTTAGGGTTCGAATTTTCCAGACAAAGAAGAGAAGAGAGGAGCAGTGAGCAGAGCAGGTAAAAATATGTGAAGAGAAGGTCAATGGCGTGGGTGTGGGCCCCCGCAGAGCGAGCGAGACACGCAGGTGGTATAGTTACTGGAATGCCCCCCGCCGCGCAAGCATCTCTCGAATCGAACAAGAGAGAGAGGAGAGGAGACAAGAAGAGACTGGAACGCCGGTGGTGGTGCGTCACCTGTGACCTCATGCCGCAGCCCTCCACGGCGCCGTTGCCGGTCGTCGATGCCCCTCCCTCCAGGTACTCCACGGCGCACGGCCCCTCAATCCCCTTTCTTCAGCTTCCCCCTCTTCTTCCTAAATCCTGAGAAAACTGACTCGATTGCATCTCCATCGACGAAGCGGGGTCGACGGGAGGTCGTCGTCGCCCGAGGTCATCCTCGACTCCGGCGCCGCCATGCACGTCACGGGCTGCGGGGAGCTGCTCTCCGGGCCGACGACGAGGCCCGCGCCCCAAGGAAGCAGGTCGTTCCGCACGCGCGGCGGCGAGGTCATGGACGCCGTCGCCGTCGGGTCCGTGGCCACGCGGCGGTTCCTCGTGCATCAGGTCTATCAGGTCCCTGGGCTGCCGCTGGGCCGGGGGCAGCGCGCCGTCGTCGTCCTGTCCGTGCGCCAGCTCACGCGGCTGGGCCTCGCCGTCACCTTCGGCTGCGAGGCCTGTGACGTCAGGGACCGCGGCACCGGCGCCCTCGTCGGGGAGGGCCACCTGCGGGAGGAGGATGGCTTCTACTACCTTGATTACCTCAGGGTCCCTCTCCCTTAAAGCTAGCTGAGCCCTTTTTGCCTCGCCTCGCCTCGCCTCCATGGTCGCTGGCGTCTGCCAGCAGCCAGCAGGGGAAGGCCATTCTCTGAGGAAAAAAAAAAATATTGTTGGCTGATTTCTTGCGAGAGAAAAGTTCCATGGAGAAAAGTTCCTTGGCTAGCTTCTTATGAGAGAAAACTTCCTTGGCTAGCTATGCATGCAGTAGAATGGGTGATGTTTAGAGATGGGGGTGGTGTTTCAAATGGATATCCGCGGTTCTTCTCTAGTGTAATTTAATGAACTAAATGAAAAAAAATGAGAGAAGAAATTATTAGTTCGTTAAGTTGGACTAGATAAGAACCGTGGGTATGCATTTGGAGCACCATTCCCATCCTTAGTGATGTTATATTTGTTTGGTGTCGTATTTCCTTCCCGATTCCCAATTTGTTCACCCCTTGCAAATAAGCACGCTTGTATCGGTGTTGATTACTTTAGGATATGTCTAATACAGGTTAGATTCTCATGCTTGAGAGTTTGATTTCTTCCTCTAGACTAGATTAATGTTAAACCCTTTAGCTAATTAACACTATCGGAGTTCTGAACTGGAACTTCTCCATTGTACAAATCATGACCTTTTAGGTCCAGTTCATTAGGTCACATGTCGAGTCTGCTCTATCTACCCGCCTCTTATCTAATGTTAATATCATTCTCTTGCTGTTTATCTCTTAATAATCTGTACTTAATATTATTTCCTTGAAGTTGAGCTCTATCATTCATACTGATTGATGAAGTAAATATTTTGGATGGGTTGTTTCTTATCTGTTATGAACTCATATGATCAGTGTCGCATTGCTGTTATGAACTCAGATGATCAGTGTTGCATTGGGATTTGGGATTGGTATTTCATTCCAATTTCCCAATTTAGGTATCTTCCCAGCGATCCTGCACATGTAATCTTTAGGATAACGATTTATGGGACCAGACCATTGGAATACTTCACCAATGATTTTAATATGTTGCACTATATTTTGAAGTTGAAGCTAATTTCCTGTATTACTTGAAAGTCATGTTATTTTCTTTTTTTTTCCTCCTGTTGATTAATTCATGAGCTGTATATGTTGTTTCAATTTGTCATCTTGTATATTCAGCTCTGCTCTGAATGTGCTATAATTCACACGGTACTTCTTTGCTCATATATTGTGGAACCTGAATAGCATTTGTGATTTTGGGCTTTGTTTAACGTTTACAATGATTATTATTCTCTTGGTTATATCACCCAAAGTTTCATTTCTTCTTTGCAAGGAACATTACTTAAAGTTTTTTTTATAAACATTACTTAAAGTTCATTATTATACTTGATTTATTCCCGACATGTTCAGCTTTCAACATGTTTACACCTCTGTTCAATTTTATTTGGTTTTATTGCTGGACAAGCTCATGTAATTAGGCTAGTCACTACCACTTATGTGCTTAGTATTTACGAATCTAATATATTATCATGCAAAAACAACTTTATCAAAAGGGACGTATATACAACTTACAAACAAATCTTCCTTTGCGACGATTTGTGGCAAATTGAGTAATTCAGAAACAGTACCGGAAGCAACCACTAGTCTCATGTACCATAAGGAGTACCAAGGCTTGCCTGAAGATCACTGCATTTTGAAACATCAGGCTTGTGGTCCAGGAAGCCATGCACCAGCTTTCTGGAACAACTCAATTCGAGCCTATGCTCCTCGACGAGGTGGCCGATGAAGATGCACAGGACCATCCTGCTTGGCCACTCTCTGTCTCTGAAATTGGCAATTGTCATTTCCATCAGGATCTGCAGCTAACAATCTTCAACCGTTTTCTTTGCATCTCCCCATGCCTGCCCATGATCACTACTGCAAGAATGAAGGGCTTGTCTGCTCAAAGAAAGGGCGGCTGCATTTTTTTTTCTTTATATCGGGATGAAATGAAACTACAACTTTCCTAAACAATGATTGGGACCTCACCTGTATGGTCCTTAAAACATTGTGGCCTTGTTTAGTTCATAAGATATTTTGCAAAAATTTTCATATTTTCCATCACATCGAATCTTGCGGCACATACATAGAGCACTAAATATAGATAAAAGAAATAACTAATTGCACAGTTTACCTGTAATTTGCGAGACGAGTCTTTTGAGCCTAGTTAATCCATGATTGGATAATATTTGTCAAATACAAACGGAAGTGCTACTATTCCTATTTTGTAAAATTGTTTGGAAGTAAACAAGGCCTTGGTTATGACCGAACCTTGGCAAGTGTCCAATCACCTTGATCTTTATAAGTGAGGACGATCTACTAGGCATCAGATATATATCCTTAGCTGCCAAATCTCTGATTTCCCAATTCACTAACCCTTTGCTAGCCGCTGAGCTCAAGGGCAATCCCCACAACACATTTGCATGCCATCGGTAGATGCAGTCACGCAGAAGCTTTTGGTGAGGAGCTAGGTCTGGGTGAAATCAGTCCTCTCTATAGTACCAATATGGCAATATACGCCTTGCATTGCTCACTGTCACTGACAACCTACCTCTCGGTTCCTCCAAATGAGCAAGGAAAGGTTCAGTCTAGCAAGGCAAATGTATGGTGTTATGGCCTACTATTGTTTGCGACCAAACAAGCTAGGTGGACTCGATGTCACCAATCTTTAGGCTCGTTAGGATCGTCCTGCAGACACAGTGGCTTTGGCTCCAACAAACTGATGCAGATAGAACATGGGCAGAGCTCCCAATCAAGCCCTCTTCTCCAGAGTTCTAAGCTTTTTTTTTTCCGCACCATGACATCCATGGGCAGTATATGGATACCTTGTTATCTGTAATATAGATTCTAAACCTACCTAGAATAATCCAAATTCTTTAAATCTCTTAGGGGTTCAAACGACACCAAATTAAAGTCGTATGCATTCTTGATCTCCAAGAGCAGTTTCTTTTCTTTGGTCTACCACTAGTTCGTTTGCCGTCGTTGTCTTGGCCTATTGGCCCCACTGCCCACAGATTGTGATTTTGGTGCACACAGCTTGTGCTTGCGGCTCCACCAAAATTCACTAGTTGTTTCTCTCAGTCCCAGGTCTTCTTTGCTGACCCATTAAAAAGAAGTCTTCTTTACTGATGACCGCCACTTTGAAGTATCTGATAAATCTAGCTGAAAATAAAATGATTTAATTTATTAGTCATTTAACATTGTTTTTCTTTTATAATAAATTAGTGAATAATACTTTTAACTATGGTTTTTCAGTTAAACGATCAATCAAAATCAAAACAAAGGGAAAAAGAAAAAAAAAAGAAAAGATGTCACTGTCATGTGTTTCTCTTGGAGAAAAAGAAAAGAAAAGAGCAGGCATCAAAACAAAAGAAAAGAGATGTCAACGGTCAACGGAGCAGTGCGTCCTTGAAAATCAGAGCTCACAAGCTCGAGAGCTCCCCGGCATTTCAACAGTTTGAGGCTCCCACGCGCGACCTCACCGTCACCGCCGTCGTCCTCCCCGCTGTCCAGTCTCCACCACTCCCAGTCCCAGCCCAGGCCAAGGCAGGCGTCAACCGTCCGGCGGTCGCTCCCCGGGCCGCGCGGCGCGATGGGGTGGGCGGCGCGGTTCCTGACGGCGGTGTCGTTCCTGGCCGCGGGGGTCCTCTTCGCGCCCGACGCGCTGCCCCTCGGCGGCTCCGGATCCGGCGCCGCGGCCGCCGCGAGGCTGGTCCACGTCCTCGCCTTCGCCACCGCCTGGGGCGCCGGGCTCTGGGTCACCTTCATCGGCGGCATCGTCATGTTCAAGTAAGCAAAAGCACTAACCAAACAAACGCCGCCGCGTCGGCGTCGATTCGCTGGGACTTGGGGACTTTGGGTTTGATTGGCTGCTAGCTTCATTCGAGGAGGAAGCGAAGCATGATCACTCCCGCGCCAAACCCTCCTCTACCACGCCGTCGGCGTGCGCCAGCATTCGTTTCGGCCGCCGCCAGCGGCGAGAGGTCAAGTCCAAAACACTAGGGGCTTTTCTGTAAATCAGGGGCTTATCTGCAAAACCACCGCGGCGACGACGGTGAGTCGGCGATGCCTTCCGCCCGATTGGGAGGTCTTCCCCCCCACGGCCACACCGTGTCGTCCCTCCCTCTCCGGCATCGGCTTCACCGGCCACAGCACTCGCACCGCACCGTACCAAAGTCAGAGGAAAGTTGGGAGACAGGGAGACATGCGTTCCACCTGTCTTCCTTGCCGATGCCACTTCAGTACTTCACCCAAGCCTCAAAAACCCAAGATAAGCCCCTGATTTTGATGTGCTGATGCTGTCAGCAGCAATTCAAAATCAATTTCATAATTTCAGTGCACAGCACACATTCTTGCAAGAACCTTGAGGGAAACTCTTCAGAAGTTCTATGCTGATTTTGAAATTTGAATTATGGTTGTAAGATGAGAAGCAGCAGAAATCTTTCTTTAGAATTCTATGACTTTTAGTTGCATGGGTCTTTGCTCCTCACTAATTCACTGGATCAGCGTCTTAATTTGGTAACTATTAGTCCTGAAAAATCACATTGCAAAAATAGGACTTACACCTTGAAGATATGTTGGGAAGGAGAATTGGGATGTCTGAAGTACTCTTATGTCATGCGACAGCTGTTACTCATAGGTGCGAACATTAGATATAAGCTTGTGGACATTATGATGACTTTGTTCACCGTTCTCCCATTAAACATTCTGAAAGTTCTGCCTCCATTGCTGCCATTTTTCAAGGAAGTGGGGTGGTTTTTTTTGCTCAGCTGTTCAAATATACCTTCAATAATTTTTGTCTTTACAGTGCTAATATGACACCTTGTTATAGTGAGAACTAAGAAGTCCACCCAAAAAGTAAGGACTAGCATATATGTTCTTGTTGCAATAGCACCATGTGCGGGTTAATTATTCCCTTACTATTAGAACAGAGTGTAAACCTTGATGATGCTTTCATAAAATCCTTTTTGAATCCGGAAGGTACTTGCCGAGACACCAGTTTGGGAGTCTGCAGGGGAAAATGTTCCCGGCATACTTCATGTTGATATCATCATGTTCAGCGATATCCGTGGCAGCATTCGCGTACCTGCACCCCTGGAAAACAGCGTCAACCATCGAGCGCTACCAGCTTGGCTTCCTGATTTCAGCCCTTGGCTGTAACCTGTCCAACCTTCTGGTTTTCACGCCCATGACTGTTGAGGTGATATACTTTGTTCATGCTCTTCAGCTTTTTATTTACCTCTCTTTGAATTTTCCAAATGACACACTATATTATAGTTTGGGTATGCTGTATTCAGTAATCTCAGGACTAATGACAGTGACTGCATATTTTTTACTGTTTATTTTCAATTTCGAGATTAACTACACTGGTATTTGAGGTATGTAAGGCAAAGGGAAGACACTTTGATGAAGATTTATATTGTTATATAGGTCATGGCTGCACTTTCCGTGGCGCATACAGGAACCTATAGATTTGTTTTTATTTTCATTTTGGGAATCAGGGATAGACAACTTGTCTAATCACAGGAATTTGGATATTTGCCATTTCCAACAAATGGCTTCACAAACTTGGCACCACCAAGATGGGTTTTGCAAATTTGCACTCAGCTTGTTGACACTTTGATTTCCCTGCCATTTTTTTTTTCTATTTTTATTTTTCGTACAGGATCCACTATGTTTTGTTTTTTCAGTGAGCAATCCATTGTTGGGATTTGAGAGGCAAGAATCTAGCTTTGTTTTATTTAGAAGCACAGAGGTTTGTCTGGCCATGTGTATGAACCTTCAGTTTACAATGCAGTTGAGAAGGTCACCTTTTTCTGTGCTTTTAGATAACAAACGTGACAAATGAGATATCTTGATCGCTGAAATCTACACTGAGCACAACTCATTGTACTATTCAAGTAGACAAGTAGGGGGGAAAACAGAGAATATGCCCTTTGGTTGGTTAAGCAGTACTGGTCTTTCTATCTTCAGTATCGCTTGTTCCTATATAAATAGTGCTCTGCTTGCGCAGATGATGATGAAGAGGCACAAGATGGAGAAGGACCTCGGCATCGGCACTGAGGTCGGGTACTCGAAGAACGCGGAGACTGCAAAGAGGAGCCCCACCCTGGCAGCGATGAACCGGAAGTTCGGGATGATCCACGGGCTATCGTCGCTGGCCAACATCATGGCCTTCGGCAGCCTGGCCATGCACTCCTGGTATCTCTCCAGCAAGCTCGACCTGTGACTGATCAGGGCTTCCCCATTTCGTGATCAGTGCTCTCTGCGACGTAGCTGCTGGTGGCCACAAACTCTGAGCTTAACTTAGGTCTATGGATGGAGACACGGATGGTCTTGTGATAGAGAACTTTGAGACGAGATGTATTATGAATTTGAATAACGTACAGAATGTAGGTATATGATCTGGTGTTTGATATTATTTACAGGAAAACTCCTGCTTTGCTTACAATATCAGTTTTTTAGCAAGCTTACAATAGCTGTGGATGTGCAGTCGTGCACACTTCCGACTTCCGAGTTTCAGGTAGTCCCCGCGCCTCGATTAATATGACTGGCCTACTCCCTCTGTCTGTTAACGTTCTAGGAATTATCACAAAGATCAATGCCGATCGAAGCAAAAAAAACACTGCCACCCCTGTATAGGAATCTTGCAGCTGATGATCACATCCAGCAGCGTGGAGTCTGTGAGCAGCACCCCGGTTGGGAAATGTTTTTTATTCATCTCTCCACGCTTTAGAGGGCATTAGTACATCGTTTTTTTTGCTTTTTAGGGTGTGTTTAGTTACCCTTGAAATATAAAATACTAAATACTAAATACTTTTTGGAATAATAAAATGCAAAATCCTAAATTTTTCATAGGTGTTTTTAGTTTTGTCCAAAATACCAATTTTTTTCTAGTGTTGGTGGGGGTGGGCACGGGCTCCCAGTAGTTTTTGGGCCTTTTTTGGCCTCTTAAGTCTAAAATCTAAAAGAAAGAATAGTCACATTTTTGCTAAAAATATTGTAATGTGTTTAATTCCATTATGCAAAATGATGGACTAAAACCCAATTAGATGAAAGGGGAACAAACACCCTCTTAATTCCTCTTTTCATCCAAAAAAGTTATAGGTTTTAGTCCACCATTTCGTATAATGGAACTAAACATCATATAATTTTTTTTGGCAAAAAGGTGGCTATTCTCAATACTACAAAAAAAACTTAACCGCTACCTTTTCGAAACCCTCTCGGAGACGGGCACAATTTTAAACCACCTCGGTTAATGTCTCGAATTAACCGAGACGGTTACTTTTTATTAACCGAGGCGGTTACCTAAAATCTATTAACCGAGGCGGGCAATATAATATAACCACCTCAGTTAATTCCTATTAACCAAGGCGGGCATTATAATACAACCATCTCGGTAAATTATTAACCGAGGCAGTTATTTTATAAGGCCCGCCTCCTATAATTTGGCCTAGCCCGCTAACATTTCCAAACCCATACCAGCCACTACTACTCTAGCATATCAAAGCAAACACAAACCCTAAAATCACTCCACTCTCTCCCTCACACCCGCAGCCATCGGTCTCTCTCCCTCTCCCTTTGCACCCGAGCGCTCCTCTCTCTCTCTCTCTCTCTCTCTCTCTCTCTCTCTCTCTCTCTCTCTCTCTCTCTCTCCCATCGACGTCTCTTCCCCTCTCCCGCTGACGCCACCTCACCTCCCCTCTCTCCCACTCTCCCACCGACGCCGCCTCACCCCCCGTCTCTCCCACTCTCCTGTGCCTCTCTCCTAGTGGATCTGGAAGAGCCAGTGGCCTGGCGGAGCAGTGGCCCCAAATTGCGGCGATTTAGCAGCTGGTGGCCATGGCCCTCCATCGGCCGAGCTCCTCCACCGGCCATGGCCCTCCGTCGGCCGAGCTCCTCCACCGACCGAAGCCCTCCGTCGGCCAAGCTCCTCGACCTCCCAAGCTCCTCCACAACTTCGATGGCGGCACCCCTCCTTCCAGATCCGGTACGGCACGTCGCGGAGAGCACAAATCCGGTGGTCAGGGGGCTGGATCTGTGTGGGGGCGACACGGATGCCTCCTCTTCCTCTTCCGGCGTGGCGACGTGGGCGAGGAGAACCCGAATCTGGGTGTGGGCCAGGATAGCAACGCCATGGGCGAGTTACAGCGGTGCTCCTCCCTCTACCCCCTCTTGCTCGCAGATACGGTGGTCGGAGGTTGGATCTGGCGACGGGCGGCCAAATCCTGGCAGTCCGGTGAACTGCGGTGGCAGCAGCCCATGGATGGGCTTTGGCGGGCCTGTGGGTTTTGTTTTTTTATTCGATTAAGCGAGGCACGCAGGCAACCACCTCGGAAAAGTTCTCATTTACCGTGGCCTTTAGTCCGAGGTGGTTGGCCTGCCCGCCTCGGTTAACCATTTCTATCCGCCTCGATTAAAAATATTGTAGTAGTGTCTGCATTTTGAATTTTGGTCTCGAGAGGCCAAAAAAGCCAAAAAGCGCCTAGGAGCCCATGCCCACCCCCATCATCACCAAATTTTTTTTGGCATTTTGGATGGAACTAAACACATCCATAAAAAAAATGGCATTTTGTATTTTATCATTCTAAAGTACTTGATATTTTGTATTTTGCATTCTATGGGAAAGTAAATACACCCTTAATTCATGTTTCTGGCGAGTGGATGACAGGAACTGACTTTTTAATGATAGATTGAGTTGGATCAGACACATACACAGAGCTATAACATCAAGTACTCTAAGACGATTTTTGAATCCAAGAATGAGTTGTATTTTGGGATAGAGGGAATAAGAAGTTATTAAAACCCACTTGAGTTTGCTGCCACCACATAATTTGGGGCATTGGTGGCTCTTTTATATATTGGCATGTGTCGCTCTATGTTTTGCAAAAAAGACTCCTCTATATTTCCAAAAAACAACCCTCAGTCCAGAGACATTCCAACAATCGTGCTCCTCCCGCACCTTGGCTTGGTCATGAGTGGCTTGGGGACAATCGAAACCCTAGCCGCCGTCGCCTCCTCCCTTCTCTTGGTCCTGCCTAGTCGGCGTCGTCTCTTCCCTCCTCCCTCCTCCCCTAGCCATCGATTTCAATGTTTCTTAAGCAACATTTCCATCAATTATAACCTAGAGCAGCTATTTTCCCACATCATCAAAACTAATTTATGATTCAAAATCTACAATTTTAGTTACTTATCTGCTTCTTGTTTGCAGGTTCAAACACATGCCATGCACTTTTTTCAGAATGCTATGGTTCAAACGAAGATATCTAAGTAAAATAGCTACGTAGTACATCTAATTAAGCAATATGATGAAAAAAGGGGCAGCCCGCAGCCACAACCTCCCATTTGGCTACGAAGTTCACAATACAAGCTCCCATTCTAAAAGTAAAACACAAGAAAATGCACTAGTTTTTTTTTTTTTCAGTTACCCCTTCGTTGCAACAAATGGAAGCTTTGGCCTAATCCAAAGCCACTTTTGCCTAGACTATATAAACCTATTGACACTCGACGAGGGCTTGGGTAAGATAACGGCCAGAGAGACACCAAGGACGACAAAGAGTCGCTTGAGGTCAGATATTGGTCCTGCGCGGCAAGGCTACTTTCATACCAATCCGCCACCTTTCTTCTTCTTCTCTCTCTCTTTTAAAGAAAGTACCATCCGACACCGGTTCCATTATCCCATGCTCTAGGAAGTTAGTCTCTCTGTTTTCAAATAAATCAATTTATAGAATCTGTGTCAATAATTTTTTTAAAATTTAACTAATTTTATAAAAAAAGAAATAATATTTATATAAAATAAGCATATTATAAAGATATATTCTATTATTCATGTAGTGATACTAGTTTGATATTATAAATTTTAATGCTTTTTCTAAATGTTTGATCAAAATTATAATAGTTTGATATTATAATTTTTTTCTAAAAGTTCAATCAAAATTTAAAAATTTAACTTGCAACTTTAAGAATTTAGATCCACTGAGCATCTCCAAGAGTTTGCTAAATGAGGTTGTCATTCTTGAAAATTTGGCAAAACAAGAAATTTTACTCTCTAACATATTGGCAAATCAACTTGGCAATTTTGGAAACTTGACATCCTTCCCCTCCGCATGCGCATATATGCGCACGTGCATCCACTACACATCAGAGTTTCCTGCACGCGCGAGTGATGCCTTGATACATGAAAGCGACGGTTGTTTGCTCCTCCTCGTGACGCTTAATTTAATCCAAGCCGCCTGCAATTGCTGATGATCCGTAAACTGAATGCTACTAGCTTATGTCCGTCACAATAAAGGCTTTGTTTAGTTTCAAAAAAGTTTTGCAAAAAATTTTAGATTCCTAGTGAATGCACCTGTTGTTGCACGAAACACTAGAGAAGATCAGGGTTCAGCTTAGAATGTGAGCCTGCCATTGTGTTCATTGGGTGGCTTTGTGGTAACTAACGATTAACTGAAGAACAGCTCAGAATGTGAGCCTGTAAGTTTGGTAGAGTAAACGGCTTTTATGTGTTCAGTTTGACTACCCTCTTTGCAAATAAATCATGCCAATTATTTTTCTTGAACTTTTAACAGTAGACTTTCTGTTCACAAGGTAATGGTATTGAAGCGTGTTTCTTTTGTTGCTCCGGGCCATTCTAACTACTTGCATGGTTTCCATGTGTTAAGGTCGATTCTTTGACACATTGTTATGAAATATATTGTTAGTTATATTTTTTATGCTAAGGAAACTACAAATATGTAGACCATGCTAATCAATTGGTGAATTCGATCACTGCATAATGTTCTGAAGGCCTGTGGAAGTGTCAGGATCTCATTTTCTACTAGGGCCTCTGAACATTCTTTTTCTTTATTTGTATATGAAGTGTTTCCACTTAATTTCTAAACTATTTATTGGCATATGTCTGATGTAATATGATTTGGTGCTCTCCTGCTCCTCCTAGGGGTGTTTGGATCAGGGAGCTAATAACTAGACGTGGATGCTTGCCTTGCCAATGACTGTTTGGATCAGGGAGCTAATAACTAGCCCATGATGTGGATG
>Ga0182004_10000358_pt1 | contig 26260 bp, 21 predicted proteins | sample Sormic07211540_1_FD_120479 | JGI IMG/M metagenome (GOLD analysis project Ga0182004, IMG submission 120479) | Endophyte microbial communities from Sorghum bicolor roots, Mead, Nebraska, USA - 072115-40_1 MetaG | ecosystem: Host-associated > Plants > Roots > Unclassified | place: USA: Nebraska...
GATTAGCGATAAGCTCCGGGGTGTTGCTGGATAAGGCTAACGTAGCCGTAGCTCACTTTTGTAAATAAAGCCCCCGTGCTTTATCAATTTCCCGTTAGTTAATTAATTTTCTAGAAACTGGGCGGCGGCTGACGGGGTTCGGGATTAGTAGTAGGTGAGTGTGACGTGTCGCCCAACGGAGTCGGCCTTGTTTAGTTGAGGAAAAAATTTAGTTTTAACTACGGTAGTATTTTTATTTGTATTTGATAGTTATTGTCTAAACATAGATTAATTAAGTTTAAAAAATTCGTCTCACAAATTATAAACAAACTATGTAATTAGTCATTGAATTCGTTTGAAACCACCGCGCTATGTCTATTTCTACTCCATATGTGCACCACACCACTAAAACTACAGTACGTAGTTTTTATTAATCGTCCTCACTCGATGGATATACTTCAGTCGTTTAGCGTGAAAAATATACTTCGATTTGTTTAGAATGCAAGGATCTCATGATCATTAGATAACTCTCGTGGTGTTGTGTAAAGGGGGTTTTCTCCTTTCTTTAGGGCGAAGGAAGATGGTTTTAGGAGATCCCTTAAATGGTGTACATTAGATGAGCTAGAAGATTCATAGGAACAAATTTATCTCTTATCTTAAATATCTAGTTTTAAGATATAGGAGATTCGATGGAAGATCCAGAAGAGATATTCTACCTTCATTGTTTTCTTTCATCTTTTTTTACTGACTTCACGGCTCCCAGCACTATTCTAATATTATAGCACTACTGTTCGTAGAATTTTTTTCTTTCTTCTCTCTTATCTCATAGAGTTGGTGGAGCCATTTCTTTTTAGCTTCACTGGCTCCAGATCCTTGACGTACAGAGTACAAGAGCCGGAGCCGGTCGAATCCCTACTAAAGGGACCCATACACATGGCACCCAAGCAAAAATAGTCCTCCAATGGTCTTTCACTGGCAGCTTTCTTTTTAGTAATTTTTTATTATAAATAAGGTCATGTCAAGGTTAGATATGATACTTTTTACAGAGATTTTACTTGTGTGGCTCTCAAAAAATACCTCTTCTTTATATGAATTTTTTTTGAACTTTCTTTTATGCCTCTCAGACGAATTTTCATTTCTTCTATGGCCCTCCGTCCGTTTCCAGCACTTAACGGTGTTAAGTGAAGGATAAAAAGACCATAATACCCCTGACATGAATTTTTTTCACAAAGTTTGATTTGTTTCTTTTATAAATGAAACTTTTGAGCACATACGGTATTGTATTGTGATGCTGTCCAAATATTTGTTGTGTATGTACTATTATAATATCTAAATTGTCAATTTATTTGTTTATATAGAAGAAACAAACCAAACTTTGCGAAAATGATTTTGACGCTAGGGACATTATGGTTTTTTTACTCTCCACTTAACACCGTTAAATGTTGAAAACAGACGAAAAAGTCATAGAAGGAATGAAAGTTCGTTTGAGGGCCATAGAAGGAAGTTTAAAAAAAGAGACCATACAAAGAAAAGATATTTTTTTAATAGCCATACAAGTAAATCTCTCTACTTTTTAAGACCAATAAAACTGGTGTTATAGCGTATGCTTTTAAGCTGACTAACTAGGCCCTATAATCTTCAAATTTATTTTTTAAAAAAAGGGTCTCCAAATTTTCAGCAAACTATATGGGGCCTAAGTCTACGGAGGAGACTTTATTGTATCCTCCGTGTAAAGGTGTCAAATGATGAGTGTTAATAAGTGGCTGAGTTCACAATGTCCCGCGCACTAGTAAAGTCCAACTAAAAGCACGTTATATTTCTTTAAGAAATTGTAAAACATTTTTACATTGCAAACCTTCAACTTGTTGCTATCTTTTCCTTACCTTCTTTTTCTCTTCTCAACATCAGGTTGTTCGTGTCTTCTGTCCTTTCCCAAAGAGATGCCGCAAACCAAATTGACTTTAAATAATAAATATTGTGCAGCTTTCTTAAACTTCAGAATTTACTCTTCTATTTGCATTAATGATTTGTAGCTAATAGGTCAACGGTATGCATCTCTATCCGTTAGACCAGTCTCAGGCCTGTTTAGATGCAGGCAAACAGCCAAAACTTTTGGAGAAATAAGCACTTTTTTGGAAAAATGGATCTAAACAGGAGCTTGTAAAACTTGGCTGTAAAGATTTGGAATTTGGGACCTTGGAGCCCCAAAACTATGTAAACTTGCTTAGGGACCTGTGTCTTGTGTGTTGCAGAACAAAAAACTTGGGAAGCATCTAAACACCTATTTAAATGTAAAGTTTACAGCCAAAAGTTTTGGGATGTAAAGATTTGGGATCTAAATAGGCCCTCATGCATAGTTTTATGACATAGTTACCAAAACTATAAACTAGGTAACCGAGCCATACGAGTTTTATGGGGATGAAACTCCTTTCTCATCTGATAAAACTCCTTCATTTAATGACCCTGTCAAGTCAACAAATTTGCTTATATGGCACCCTATTTAATGTGCATGACAATCTCATGAAACATGTATTGAGACTGGCCTTACAAAGTATGTGCTCCAAAATATAAGGAGCCTTAACACGAGGTTTCCCCATGTGTTTTTTCTATGGCCTTGTTTAGTTCCCCAAAAAATTTGTAAATTTTTTCAGATTCCCCGTCACATCGAATCTTTAGACGTATGCATAGAGTATTAAATATAGATGAAAATAAAAACTAATTGCACAGTTTGGTCGGAATTGACGAGACGAATCTTTTGAGCCTAGTTAGTCCATAATTAGACAATATTTGTTAAATACAAACGAAAATGCTACTATTCCTATTTTATAAAAATTTTGGAAGTAAACAAGGCCTGTGTTTAAAATTTAACAATTCTCTCAGTTCGCTAGTTATTCATTGATGAAACACACACCATTTCTTGTTGCTTAACTTTCTCGTCGACTTGTCGTTGCAAGAGGAAGGCATGAGAATGGCTCTTCTAGTCATTGCAAGTGGTGACTCGTAGCACAAATATGTGTGAGCCAATGCAAGGTAGCTGTGTCCTTTTCTAGACTTATTAAGAAGTTGACCTTTCATGAACTTGCTGTACCCCTCGGAGTCCATTTCAATATTAGCCAGGCATAGTTGAATTTTTCATTTTCACTTTCCCTTTCGTGAGCATAGGCTTAGATTTGTCAACTAAATAATATATAATCGCTCCATTATAAAGTATATACCACTTAGTCTTTTTACTCTAAGTCAAATTGTTTAAATTTAACTTTTTTAAGAAAAAAATATACTAACTCCCACGTGTTCAAATAAATATATTATCAGAACATATTTCATAGATAGTTTAAAACAACTATCATAAATGGCCAGTAAGTGTGGTTGTGCCTAGGGATGACTGCGGGTCAAGTAAGCTGCAAGATGGAGTAAATATCTCAAGGGACCTTGTTGCCTAAAGGTTGTGAATAGGTGAAAGGATCCATTTGCTATCTTTGTCCTATTGAGCCATCCTTAAGTCCACACATTAAGCATTCATAAGCTCCATATCAAGATTGTCCATATCCAAGTCATATCCAAATATTATTCATCTTACATGACTTAGCTCGGCCTCAGTTGAGTCCATACCTTGACATATATGAATCAACATCAATTTGGTCAAGTTAATTCATGATTCCTTATTTCCTCTTCAGTTTGGCTTGACATACTTATTCATCATTTCAATACCTATTTCTATAATAGTGTCACTCTAATTTCCTTCTTCATTCCTCCAACTTGATCAAAGTCATTTTACAATTGATATCCCTTCTTGTTCATACAAAGCAAGCAACCTATATAAGACCAAACCATATCCATTCCTCTTATGTCTCATTTTCCATTTGCCAAAAATGCTCTGTTTTCACATGATGCCTTAGTACCCCACAACATAAAAGCTATTTCATCAATTCCATTTGCATTTCTGTCTTTCATGATCCTCCAATCACAATATTGTATAACTTTAGTTTTTATTTAAACATTGTGTAGAATACCCTCAAGTTTACCTTCTTGTTAAACCTTTGATACATTTCTTGTTATACAATCTTTAAGTGTATGCAATATACTCAATTTCTTGTTCAACGCTTAGCAAATTTGTTAGATCTTTAATTATATTGTCAATTAATCCACTAAAACCCACTAGGGGACCTAGATGCACTTTCATGCACGACAACTACAACGGGCTTGAACATGACATCACCTACCTCGCACATCAAGTGGAGAACCTCGACATAAGGACGGGGAAGGTATAATAGGAGCTGCACAATCACATCGAAAACACCGAGGTATAGTGGCAAGGACAGGGGGACTAGATTCTCTTAGTCTCTTAGTTTATTTTAGAGAATTACTTTATGAATCAATAGAGATTCACTTTTCTTTAAAAGACTGTTCGGTAGAGCTCTTATTGGATTCAACAAAGAATCAACTTTAAGAGCTCTGCCAAAAACACCTAGTTTAGGGGCTAAACTTTAGACTATTTTAACTTTTAAGGCTTCTAAAGGTGTGGTATAAAGTCCCATCTAAGGTTTACGCAACTTTTTTACAATAAAAAAATTAGTTCATTAGACATATAGAAGTGAGGTAAAGTAACAATTTTAGTTGTTAATTTTTATCAACTAATCAAGCAGCGCCGCCACTGCTCGAAGGTCTGGGCATAGACTTTTTTAGTCTGTGTCATATTTCAGGTTGATCAATGTCCAATGTAAACAATCTTTTTTGATATCTCGTGGTGCCGTTAAGGCATATTGTATTGAACTTTTGATTATATAAAAATACGTAAAGGTTTAGCGTGATCGAGCATAACTTGCAGTATACTAGGAAGGATCGAAGCGTTAATATACAATCTCTTTTGATATTCTAGTACGCCGCTAAGTCGTGTTGTATTGAACCTTTCTTTATTATTATAAAAAAAACGCACAAAGCTTTGGCGTGATGAAGAAATTTTTTTAATCAACCTCATGAGACATGAAATTCAAATAGGGCCTAAATCCGACGGCACACCAGGCATCCGACGGCCATTTTGTCGTGGCAGGCATCGCGGCAGCGAACAAACCGCCTCAACTGAACAAGGGGCCCCAGCAACAGCCCACGCCGCAGCACCGGGCACAGCCGACGCGGCAAAACAAAACCAGCGGTCGCACCCAAAAAAAAAACCAGCGGCCGCCTCAAGATTCGTGCCGCGGCGCAGCCTCCCCGCCCATCGCCGTCACCTCCCCTCTCCCCAGTCACCGCGCCTAGCTAGGGCTGCCCTCCCCTTCCCCTTCCCGTACACCGACCCGACACCACCACACCAACCTTCCCACCTCCCCCCCTCCCCCGCACCCCCGCCGCCGCCTCCTCGTCGGCCGGCGGCGAGGGCGCGACGCCTCGCCTCGCCTCCTACCCGCCCCTTCCGGACCTCCGGAGGGCCCGCCCCGCGCGTGAGAGCCCCTCTCCCTCGCACCGGGCTGCGCCTACGGGGTCGTGGCTTAGGGTTTCATGCGCCTCGGCCTCGCCGCCCGCCGATGTCGCACCCCGGCAAGTTTGTCTCCGTCAACCTCAACCGATCCTACGGCCAGCCCGCTCCCTCATCACACCATGGCGGCGGTGGCGGCGGCGGCCGGCCCTCCCGCCCTGCCGGCGCCGGCTCCTCAGCCGGCGGTGGCATGGTGGTGCTCTCCCGCCCGCGTGGAGCCTCCTCACTCGCCAAGCCGCAGGCGCCCAAGCTCTCCGTCCCGCCGCCGCTCAACCTACCATCGCTCCGCAAGGAGCACGAGCGATTCGACGGCTCGGCGGCCGCTGCGGGGGGCGGGGTCGCCTCGGCCCCGCCTCGATCCGGCGGGCCTGCTGCCGGCTGGACCAAGCCCGCCCCGGCGTCCGAGAAGCCTCCTGGCTCTGCAGCGCTTCCTGGCGGCGTCGCCAGGCCACCGTCATATGGGTTTGCGGAGAAAGCCGTCGTCTTGCGCGGGGAAGACTTCCCGTCCTTGAAAGCAGCTGTTGCCCCACCAACACCTCCGCAGCCTGCGCAGCGGCCGAAGGATGCTGATGGGGCGCGGGTCGGCACCCCAGAGGGGCGTCCAGGACCTCTTGGGATGCGGCCGCAGGTGACAACCTCACGGGCCACTGAGCCACTGGCCTCTGGTGGCAGCTTGGGACCTGGTGGCCGCACTTCCGCTGAGAGGGTGCAGAAGCCTGATCTGGGGCCGCTTCCGATGGTCCGGCTTAGGTATGATTCTGACTGGGCTGATGACGAGCGTGACACAGAGCTGAGCCTTCCAGAGCGGGACAGCAGGGAGAGGGGATTTGGCAGGACTGAGGCCATGCTTCCAGGGCGCGACCTTTATGGAGCAATGAGGGAGCCCTTCAAAAAGGAGCTGTTTGGGAGAGATGTGGCTGCAACAAATAAAGAAGGTGGGCAGGACGGCCTGTGGCGATCTCCTGTGTCAAACCAACACGATAGGGAGCGAACAGATGGCCGACCGTACAGTGGTGGCAGAGGAAGCAGTGGCCCTGCCGGTGGCTCCAAGGATGTGTGGAGTAATAGTAAGGAGCCTCTTATGCGTGGCTATGGTCAAAATGGGGTGGAACAGTATGGAACTACACGAGTTGGGGAAGCTGCTAGTGAGCGTTACGGCGACAGTTCAAATAACTGGCCTAGGTTGAATTCTTTCCAGAATAATGTTGGTTCCAAAGTGCAACCCTTTGGTGGTAATAAAGGGTCTTTAATTAATGATACAGTGGCAAAATTTGGTAGGGAGAAACGGCTGACTGGTTCCCCTGCTAAGCCTTTAATAGAGGATAGTGGTTTTGACAGCATTTCTGCTGTTAACTTGACTGCAATAAAGAAGAAAAAAGAAGCAGCTAAACCAGCTGATTTTCATGACCCAGCAAGGGAGTCGTTTGAGGCAGAGCTTGATAGGATCTTGAGGGTACAGGAGCAGGAGAGACAACGGGTAATGGAAGAACAGGAAAGGGCCAGAGAAGTTGCTCGGAAGCAAGAAGAGGAACGGGAGAGGCTGATCCGAGAGGAGGAGGAGAGGCAACGTCTGGTGGAGGAGCAGGCAAAGCAGGCAGCTTGGCAAGCTGAGCAAGAGAGGCTGGAAGCTGCTAAAAGGGCTGAGGAGCAGAGAATTGCCAGGGAGGAGGAAAGGAAGAGGATTGCCATGGAGGAGGAGCGGCGTAGGGAGGCAGCGCGTCAGAAGCTCCTAGAATTGGAGGCAAAAATTGCTAGAAGACAAGCAGAATCAAACATTGGCAGCGCAAGAGCTGTTAATGATGAATTTATTCCTGGAGATGTCAAGGACAGAGACCTGTCACACTCTGCTAACTTTGGTGACAAAAATGATATTGACAAAATGAACGAGTGCATCAATACCTCAGCACCATTGGAATCCTCTAGTCTTAACAGGTTCAGTGAGATAGTTCCAAGGGTGCACACTCTTACGGATGGACGCTCTTCGTTTATTGATAGAGAAAATGCATACTATAGTTCAAGGGCTGCATTTCCAGAACAAGAGAATGTGCATCATAGTCCACGGCGTGATCCTTTTGCTGCAAAGAGGGGAAATTTCCCTAAGAAAGATCTTAATGATGGATTTGGGAGTGTTTCGGTTAGGCAACCTTCAACAGGCCGAACAACTGATTCTCCATGGGCACTCGAAGATTTCCATCATGAAAAGGTTCCACGATGGGATGCACCTAGGGACATTGACCGTTTCAGTAAACAATCTGACTTTGATAATGGGCTTTTTAACAGCGACAGGTTTGGAGATACAGCTTGGCTGCCTAGTAGTTCTCATGGAAGCCTCAATGTTCAACAAGGAGATAGGATGTTTCAGAGTCCTGATGTTAATGAATTGTCTTCTTTTACCAGACCACGCTACTCTATGCGGCAACCACGTGTCCTTCCACCCCCAATGGTGACTTCTGTGCACAGAAGTTCAATGGGTGCTTCAGCTCGACATATCAATTCATCTTTTGTGGATGGTGGGAATGGAGAGGGTTCTGGTAGAGATGATGTGCAGATTATGCAGGGTCAATATGGAAGTGCATACCAAGAGGCATCTCGCCAGCATGGGATACGACCTGACCACATTTCTGTCAATGAGCACCAAATTGTGGACAGAAAAAGCCCTGTATTGGGTTCACAATCTTCTCTTTCTGTTTCAAGCCCTCCTAGCTCTCCTCCACATGTTTCGCATGATGAGATGGATGTATCTGGTGATTCTCCTGCGTTACCGACTTCTGCTGATGGTGAACGAACGGTGCTCTCTGACAACGACCATGCAGCTCTGACTGTAGATGCAGACAATACAAGCAGAATTGCTGCCTCAGGAGTGCCCCACTTGGAGGATGATGAATGGTCAAGTGTAAACAATGATGATAGGCGAAAACAGGATGAATATGATGAAGACAATGATAGCTACCAGGAAGATGAAATCAATGAAGCTGATGATGAGAATATAGACTTGGATGATGAGTTCTTAGAGGGGCAGAATACGCCTGTAGAATTGGAACCAGTTATACTTGGATTTGATGAGGGCGTGCAGGTTGAAATTCCACCGAATAGTCAACTTGAATTAGTTTCTGTGAGGAGCACTGAAAGGACAGTTGGAGTACATCTAAACTCAGGAGTTGCAGAGCAAGCGAATGTCAGTGGTTCAGTTGTCCATTCTGATCCTGTTACTGAAGCAGAGAAAGCACTACATGCATTGACTTTTGATCGTGTAAATGCCCTGACAGAAGACAGTAATGGGGAGCCATCAAATAGCTTAGGGACACCTGCTTCAAGTTCCCAGTTACCTCAGGCATCTTCTGCAGGTCCTATTTTTTCGTCAGCTTCAGCAGTAGTTGGGCAGAATGAAGTACCTGTTAGCCTCCAATTTGGTTTGTTTACAGGTCCTCCTCTAATTCCAACTCCAGTTCCAGCCATTCAAATTGGTTCCATACAGATGCCAATCCATCTCCACAATCAGTTTAACCCATCTCTGTCTCACATGCACCCTTCAACAACCCCTTTATATCAGTTTGGCCAGTTAAGGTATGTCCGTCCTATCGCCCCGAGTGCTCAATCGCTGCCTTCTCAGGCCATACGCCCTGCACATTCTTCCATACCAGCTCAACATACATTGAATCAGAATGCATCCAGTGTTCTACCTGAGCTAATGGATGGAGATACAAACCAGAACATCCCAGCTCAGGCAAGCTCATCCACCTTTATCACTAAATCAGCAGCAACCAAGCTTCCCCTTGGAATGGACAATTCAAACTCTCAGTATCTCAATTCCCCTGCAAACAATGAGATGGCTGGTGTGGAGGGATTTCATGGCCAGGTGGACAGAGAATCTACTGAGGGTACAATTCCTAGTGTGAGGAATCAAGATCACTCTTTGAAGAGGAATTACAGACCTACCTCCAACAATGTAGAATCTTCTCAATATGGTTTGGAGGGGAGAGCCATGGGTGAACCAAAGGCTCCTGGTGTTGTCTCTGATAGAAGGGGTAGGAGATATGGTTATGCTGTTAAAGACATTAACATGAGATCTACTGGCTCAGTTGTTGAACCTTCTCATTCTCATAAAGATTCCAAAGGAGGATTCCAGAGAAGGGCTCGTAGGAATGTAAGACGGACTGAGTTTAGAGTTCGGGAAAACGTCGAGAAGAATCAAAGTGAAACTTCTGAATCATTTTGCCATGGTGAACAAGACGAGATGACATCCTCCAATGGAACTAGAGATGCTCCCGCGAGAAATACTAATAGAAGGGAACTTGATATGAACAAGGCTTCTAGGATAAATGAAGCAAGTGATCAGAGTGTCTCATTTAGAAGTACGCACAATGTTCCTCATGAGAGATCTCATGGTGGGAACAAGAAGTCTAGAACAGGTGCTGTCCCTGATGGAGATACTACCTCATTGCAAGCTGGAGCTGTTCGTGTTGTGAAGCAGCAAGGCATTGAGGTCCCTGTTGATGCAGATGGCTTCATTGAAGTAAGGTCCAAAAGACAAATCATGAGTGTGAGGAGAGAGCAGAGGGAGAAAGAAAATAGATCCAAGATGAGGATGGCAAAGGTGCCCATCTATCATGTTTTATATGCTTAAATTTTTATCTTGTTTTTGCCATATTTCAGTTAATTAATGCTTTTATGTTGCTGTATCAGGCTCCCCGCAAACAGCATAGTGTTTCCCTACAAAGCTCAGTTGGTCCTAGTGTGAATAAGCGAGCAGCTCCTTCGAGTGGAGAAGTTAAAAAGAAAGTTTCTTCTGGTTCTGCCATCACAGTAGAAGGAAAAATTGTTGACTATGCTGAATCTTCGGTTCCATTGATGGGTGATACGGCTTCCATGGACCTCATAGGGCCACCTTCAACCAATGCAGAAACTCATACAAACTGCTTTGCCAATCAGTATGTAGCTTAATTATGCTTAAGTTCTTCAACCAATTAAGGCTATGCTCGAGGGTCACTCACAAAAGTTTTTACAGGCCTATCCAGATCCAGACATCCACTGACTTGGTCTCCTCCAGTCCTGCAAACCTTGTGAGTGGCTTATCTGAAGACAACAATAAAGGGGCATCTATTAGTACTCCATTTAACATGGTTTCCTGGGATAATTCACAAATAAACCAGCAGGTAGATTGCTTTTCTCAAGTTTATTTGTGTTCAAATGGCAGCAAATCTATATTCTTTTATTGTTGCATCCATATTTTCCATTCTTGGTTTTTGGTTTGTAGATTTTTTCTTGTGAGAATGAATTCTACATATATTCGCTCCCAATACATCATAGTTTACTTTTTTTTTTCATGGATGCAAACCAGATTACCTTGCTATTTTCCAGCAAATTATGGAAAATTAAACAGTTATTATGCCTACTGTACATGCATAATTCAGTGTTTGTTTTCTTCTGAATTTGTACAAATTATTAATCCAAACACCAGAAGAGGAATGAACAGTCAATATCGTGGGTACATTTGGTTGCTTGGCTGACTGGCTGTACTGCCTGGTTGAGTCAGAAATCAGAGAGATTGCTGGGTCAGGCTTCCTTGGGACCTGAGCTAGCAAGCTTTTTGCTTGCTTCCGCAGGCGAGCAAATTCGTCTCGCTTGCGCTGGTAAGGTTAGCTTGCTTAGACTAGCGAGGTGAGGCTGTGCTCGCTCGGGAACCAAACTTGCCCGTGATAAACATCCTAAGACTACAGTGCTAGATAACCATATTTCAACATATTACTTGGGAATTGTATCACAAGAGTGTCTTTTTTGTTGTCTTTCCTTATATTTTTTTTCTAAAAAATATCAAAATGTTGATGAAAATTTTATTTGAAATCCTGCACCAAGAGCGACCAAGAACAAAAGCCTTTTGGGTGCTGCCCCTGAAGTATATAAAAGTAAGACATGTATGATTAATAACAACGTAGTGATATTAAGGAGATTGATAAATTAGGTTATGGTTTGTCCACATGGAGTGTGATTTCCATGTGCTCCTATCTTGAAATTGCAGTTCAAGTAGTTCTTATTTAGGTAAAAGATGGACAATCATAAACTAAACTTGACCTATTTAAATGCCTATGTTGCTGTGTGGGTAGTATGCAGTTTAAGTTGTTCTTACTCCCTCTGTCCCTGAAAGCTTCAATTCCTAGAATCTGTGCCAGTCAAACTTTTTAAGTTTGACCAACTTTATAGAAAAGACATCAATATCTGTGACATAAAATGAGTATCTTATGAAAATATATTCTATGATAAATCTAATGGTACTGATTTGGTATTATAAATCTTAGCCTTTTTTTAGAAATTCGGTCAAAGTTTAAAAAATTTGACTTAAGACAACTCTAGAAATTGAAGCTTTCAGGGACAGAGGGGGTATTGTACACTGCAATGAGTGCGTCCCTACCTTCAAATTATTATACTTATGTGTAAATGCATTTTCTATTGAATGCAATTGTACATTTTATTTGGATTTCCAGGAAGCAACTTTTTAGTCTCTCGTATCTAGCCACTGAGCTATGGTTTTATCTTAATCCTCTAGTCTTTTTTGCAACTTGTTCACATGTAGGTTATGCCATTAACTCAAACTCAACTTGAAGAAGCTATGAGACCAGCTAAATTTGAACAGCAGGCTGGGTCTGGTTTTTCTTTGGAGTCCAACAATGCTTTGTCTCCCACAGTAACCACAGAAAAGGTGTTCCCTTCATCTGCTAGTCCTATTAACTCCCTTCTGGCTGGAGAGAAGATTCAATTTGGTAAGCACTTTTCATCAGTCATGTATGCTGTTTATTGCAACTTGACTTACAATGAGTAACAATGTTGCTCAGGGGCAGTAACCTCGCCAACCATGCTACCGCCAGTCAGCCGAACTGTTTCAAGTGGTCTTGGAGCTCCAGGTTCATCTAGGCCTGATATGAAGATTGATCGAGGCTTGCCTAGCGACAACAGTGGTCCTGATAAGGCGAAGTCCAAGGAATTATGTCCGAGTACCGAGGATGCAGAAGCAGAGGCTGAAGCAGCTGCTTCTGCTGTGGCTGTGGCAGCTATTAGCACTGATGAGGGATCTCCAGCTGATGCAACTACAGCATCTGCTCCAGACAACAAGAGCTTTACAAGCAAGGATCTCAGTGGGTTAACATCAGGAAGTATGATCTTTGCATTCTCAAATACTTTAATTTAAACATTGCTATACGATTATGTAGCTATATTTATTGTGTTATGGACAAAATTGAAGCAGGGGCAAGAACAGGTCAAGCTGGTCAATCGTCCACCGAAGAGCCACTCACAGTTGCTCTTCCTGCAGACTTATCGGTTGATACTCCATCCATGTCCTTGTGGCCTCCTATAGCCAGTCCACAAGCATCAGGGCCAATGCTTTCTCAGTTTCATGGTGCACAGCCATCCCACTTTTCCTGCTTTGATATGAATTCAATGTTAGGAGGGCACATTTTTGCATTTGGCCCAAGTGACGAATCTGCTGGATCTCAAGGTCAGCACCCTCAAAGAAGCAATGCATTGCCTTCCGCACCATTGGGAGCTTGGCCACAGTGTCATTCTGGGGTAGACTCTTTCTACCGTCCTCCAACTGGATACGCTGGTCCTTTTATTACTCCAGGAGGGATCCCAGGCGTGCAAGGTCCCCCACATATGGTGGTCTATAACCACTTCGCCCCAGTAGGGCAATTTGGTCAGATGGGACTTGGTTTTATGGGAGCCACTTATATCCCTGGTGACAAGCAGCCTGATTGGAAGCAAAGCCAAGGACCACCTATTGTTGGTGTAAGCCAGAGTGATCCAAACAGCCAGAATATGGTGTCTGGTCAAGTAAATGCTCCTAGTGTTCCTGCTCCAGTTCCACATCTACGCCCAACTTCTATCATGCCAATCCCGTCTCCGTTGACCATGTTCGACATTGCTCCTTTCCAGGTATGCATTTTAATTGTCGTAGATACATGCCAAGACAGTTAAATTGCAAGTGAAAACAATCGTGTAGCTAACTCTTGCATTTTTATGTTGCAATCTTCATTTGGATTGTAACTAACTATTCTTGCTGTTTTTCCAGACATCTACAGACATACAGATGCAAACGTGTTGGCCACATATGCCTGTACCTCCTCTACACTCGGTTCCATTATCAGTTGCACTTCAGCAGCATCCAGTAGAGGGTACAGCCACACAACAGTTCGTTCATAACGTGCCAGTAGACAAGTCCAGTACAAATAACCGATTTCAGGAGTCCTCTGTTTCTGCTGGACCATCAGATGGTAACAAGACCTTCCTAAATGCAGCTGCCTCCCAGTACAGAGATGAGTTAGGTCTTGTCCAACAGCCAGCCTCAACTAGTTCAAGCTCCCAAACTGTTCAGCCTTCATTTGGCCAGGCAGGCGTGATCAGCAATGAAGTCTCGACCAGTGCCAAAGTCACGGTTAGAGCAACCCCATCTAAAGTCAACCCTGGAACTGCAGCAGGGGTTGCTAGCAACACGAATGGTCCTCAGGTCACCAGCATACCTTCCAAGACCCATCAGTCGTCGTCGTCATCAGACCAGCAGTACCAGCATCCAGTTAACAATCAGGATCGCCGGGCCCGTGCGACCCAAAAGGCTGGTACTGGTAATGAGTGGCAACGGCGATCAGGGTACCAGGGTAGGAATCAAGGTTCTGGTTCCGACAGGAGTTCAGGCACTGGTAGGATGAAGCAGATCTACGTTGCGAAACCCTCGTCGACAAGTGGCCATGCCCCATCAGGCTAGAGAGTGGTACTGACTTCACTGAGCCTGCTCCACGCTGGTACAGCTCAGAGCATCCTTGGTATCAGACACATGCGAAACATATTTTCGCACCATGTCTGTCTATTCTGGTTTATTTGGTGATTGTGGCTTGTGCTGGTAAGCTGGTTGTGTATGTTTTTGGTTCATTTTGTTGCATAGAAGAAAATATAGTGCTGTTGCACTGCAAAAAAACATTTGAAGCGATACCATATGATGCCTGATAAATTTTGCAGCCGATGGAATCGGCTGCCCGTGTAAGTCACTTCTGTGTGATGTAAGGATTACTATTGTTTATTATTATTTGCTGCCGGCTCAAGGTCTGGACAGGCGAGGAAATGTAACGTGCGCTATTTTGTTCATAAATGCCCCGATGCTACTTTATCATTTCATGTTAGTATTACTACTGCAAAATAGGATTCCTTAAATCCCTGACGGCTTGACGCTTAAATCTAAGCCTGCCCGAGAACTTGGATGTCATCACACAAAGTTTTACAATTAAATATGTCAAGTTCAATTTTAGCTATAACTGGGAATTCTTGTTTGAATCGAAATCTCCTAGGCTCTGTTTGATGTTAAGGTGGCTTTTCAAAAGCACCTGTTTCTTTCTAGACTTGATGCAATCATACAGAACATCAGAAGCAACTTTCCAGGATTAGTGACAGACAACCACGACAGGCTGACTGGAAGGAAAAACAACCACGACAAGCTGACTGGAAGGAAAATAGAGAATTTGGCAACATGCTCAAAGGCACGGTGTTTCAAATGTTATCAAATTCCATTTTGTCAACAAGTCAAATGAACATTGCAGACATATGTACTTTAACATTACGGGACACGAACACGATAACAGTTACGGGGCCGCACCCAGCTGGTCCAGCTCAATATCTGAAACCTTCCTGGATGATCTGGCAGGAAGTCATTAGCAATCTACGGCTTTCCTTATGGATACACTACCAACAGGAAACGCTATTGTTTCACTATCTGGAGCTGAACAGTCTGCCCACCTCCATCACTACTCTTCTTACAAACTTTCCAGCTAGCTTGCATGGACCAATCCCATTGGTCCCTAAGCTTCCCATGAGGATGATTGCCCTCCAGAATCACGAAAGAGCTGCTAGGTTATACCTGCACCTTCATGAATCATGTGGGCCGACCTAATAAAAACACGGGCGGTTTTCAACATGTTGACAAACACAGAATATATGAGTAATAGGAGTTATGTTTTACCTTGGTTGTATCAGCATGTTTCTGCTGGTTCTTGCTAGACCTTCTGCCTTGTTCCCTGCTACCTTGAGTCTCCCCATCCAAGAAGTTCTGGTCTGATGATTCTGAAGAAGATGGGGCAGTTTTCTTTATAGCATAACGGTAGAAGGCAGCTATACATGTATTAGTTCACAATAGTCCAACAGAAAATGCTAATGTCCCTTCAAATAGAAGGCCAGTGTGAACGGACATGCTAATATAACTTATTGTCATGAATGTGCACTTTTACCATATTGAAGTTACTTAACTCTAGGTAAAAACACAGATCAGTTCTGCACTGTTTCCCCCCTGAACATATTTACAAAGTACTAATACTTATCCTGGAAGCATCATGAACCTACCTCTCCAAGAAAAGGAATGCCCATGCTGGTGCAAATGGAAAGCAGCTGACCCCCCAGAATTGCTTTGTCTTGGATGGTAACTAGTAACTCTCTCTTGTCTTGGACCATTAGTTGATGCATCATCATCCATATAATAGCGCAAACCCCCAGAACAAGAAGGTGTATACCCAACCTCTGATAATTTTGATTCAGCTCCATCTCCATCAACCTCCGTCCCCCAATATCCCTGTCCCTGGTGTTTTGTTAAAAAGAGAGAACAATTTCATACATAGAAAAAAAAGCATCCCTTGATAAGTTGATATTAGAGTAGTGAGAACTTGTTGCCACTACCTGATCATATTTTGTGTTTCTACCATCTCCGCTATAAGAAGTGTTTTGCCATGCACCTGGAGTCCCATAGAATGGCTCTGCCGAATTCATTTCCCCCTTACTACTGTACAATTGATTAACAAATGATTTCTCCAAAAAGGTAATGTAGAGCATGTGCTTCTCATCGGTCCATCCAGACGATGAACCTGCATTCGACATATCCTGGAAGAAGAGAATAGAAGTAAACCTATTAAATTCAACAACGGCCTCCAACGATCCAATGTAAAACATTCAGATATTTAGAAAGACAATGTCCAGACAGAAGATCTCAACCAAGAATTCCTCCCCCTACTTTAGTATTGACATCACAAGGAAATTTCCTTCAACAATGCCTTGTGGCATTATAAAAATACATGAGATGCATATATCAAATAAAGAGGCAAGCTTTGGTTGCAGGATACATACTAAATATGCAAGTAAAAATATATCTGATTCCTTAATTGAAATCAGGCAATTAGTAAAGAAAGAAGCGCTTCATCAGGACCCTCGGGAACATGAGAAATCCAGAATCAATGGCTGATAGAACTAAGAGCCTGTATCACAAACTCCTTTTTTCATGTAAAATCCAGAGACTTTTTATTCCTTGTTTTGACACAATTTTTCCTCATGCTAACAAAGATCTTTATGGTCCACAATAATCCAGGATTCTCAAAGTTGATTTCTTTAGCAGTCATTTACATCCGAAGCATTATGTTGAAAACAGCTTCTGCATGGTTTCCATAGGTACCAAACCATTGTAACTTGAGTGCTCCTCAATATAAGCAAAGTAATACTATACCCAAAATAAGAAAGAAGATTAAATAAGAAGGATAGAATGAGGAGGGGTGTATGAAGGGCACAAGATCCCTTCCAAGGTTATGGTGAAAATTATTAGTATGAACCACTGGATCATGCATGGGTAGCAACCAATCTGTCAGTGCATTAGCTATATACCCCTAAGACAATCAACCCAGGTGGTTAAGTTACATGCCAATATTGCCTTCTTATTTCCTAATAAGCCGTTAATAATTGCTGGGCATCTCAGACAGATTAACTTGGTCACTGTTCTCAGTTGGACTTGGACCTATCCTTGAACTCATGTTCTGTCTCATGCACAATCCACAAACAAACGACCAAAGCTCCTGTTCCAGTGAGTACCCACAAAACCCGCAAAACTACCCAAAAGAACTACACAAAACTACAAGAATAGAATATCAAGTGACCACCAGATGATGCGTTGACAAAATAAAAAATCTAACTAAGATTCTCAGCAGACAGCAAAACAAATCTTAAACTTCGCTATTAGAAAAGCAAGCCCAAAACTGTATATAATACTAAGCAGCCTTTGGTGGTCATTATTCTAATCAAGCATGTAACTTCACTAAGTTGCATAGCAACAATCAAACTGTAACACCATTTTTAGAATAGAACTCTGTTTTGGAATAGAACAATTGAAAACAATGAAGCATAATATATCGCATACTTACATCCAACTAAAAGATCTCTTCCTTCAAACAAAAGAAAAGGTAAAACTCTTCTGCCACTCTTTGACTAAAGCTCGGTGTTTTTTGCCCCATCTGCTGTTAGCTGTTACAGAGGTGAGAAGGTGTTCTTCTTAAGCAAAATGCCCAGGGGTTGCCTTACCCGCAGGTCGAGTTTTTTTAGCTGTTACAGAGTAGATTCTATTTGTAACAGGAAATGAAAAAACGGTGGTACCTTGGTACAAGGTAAGATACCTATTTTGATCCTTAGTGTTAATGTTTGTGAAATACTACAAACATAATATTTTGAGTAGATAATGTGCAAGAACAACCAAAGTTAAACTTGGTAACCAGAATAGGCCTCAACAATAGTGAGAAAATGCCCATTACCACAGGTTAACATTAACGGCCGCACCAGCGTAGACAGGTCAACTATAGTAATCTGGTTCAGACCCTTGATTTGTAATGATATCCGTTTCCTACTGTTATCCAATCACATCCCAACACTCGTACGTGTCCATAGCCAATATTGTCGTCATGTTGGACTTGTCCTGTGCTTTAGGTTTCACAGGAAAGCGACACGAAACTAGTGACCGTTATCATTCTGTAGTTGTGAGAGTCAATTCCCGCCAAAAGGCTATCAAATATCTGGAACAAAACCGAACTAGTGACCGTTATCATTCTGTAGTCATGAGAGTCAATTCCCGCCAAAAGGCTATCAAATATCTGCAGCAAAACCCTATGCAGAAGTAATTTCTGACCTAAGATAGCAACCATTAGCAAGAAATCAGCACTCGTTAGGTAATATATGAACCAGGTAGTCAGAATTGCTCTCAGAAAACAATAACGGTTAATTCGGTAATGCAGGAAATGCTCAAAATCACAGGCAGGCAATAACCTAGCCTACATTCAGATCTAAAAACCTTCCCTCTTGGACATGGATGAATGGATGAAGCTACCAACGGTACTTGTAAGTTGTGACCATCTCACTAAGCCACCCATAACTTTTGTACCTCCATCGCGTTTATCGTGAATGTAGCTAGCGCTTATCTATTCATGGTAGCCATCTATTTATATATCAATAATAAAAATGAATCAAAATCAGCACCACTTCGTTGAACAAACAAGGAAAAAGACACCCTCCACTTCACTCGTCCACCAACTCTTCCACCGCTCATCCATCTTCTTCAAAGACAATCAAGGTAGCTAACAAGCTCCGGAGCTCCGATCCGTGGCTTGCCTGAACGGAACTGAATCTAGCTAGTCGGCCATGAATCGCAAGTCGCAACGCAAGGCCACAAACCGAGCAAAACAACTGGCAGCAGCCGAGCCGAACGCCCGGGAACCCTCCATGGAAAACAAGAGAAGGAAAAAAAAAAAGGTGAGTAGGAGCTGGGACTCGATTACCCACCCCGAAGCGCTGCGGATCGGTGGGCGGCCCCTTCTTCCCCATCGATCACCCCGCGCGGGCCGCGGACCGCGGCCTGCCCCGAACCGACGACGCCGCGCGACACGCCTACACTGCAAAGGAACGGCGAGCGTCAGAGCATCTGCGGCAGAGGCGGGGGAGGGCGGAGGACGGGGATCCGGCGGCGAACCCTCGCGGCTCGCGGCGGTGGACGGCGACGGACGGACGCCAAGCCGTTACTGCTGCTGGGTTGGCGACGCAGAGGCCAGAGGGGAACGGAGAGAAAAAAGTGGGGGACTGGGGGTCGCCCTTTTTATCCTGCGTGGCATGGGCGCTTTTCCACGTGGACGTGCGACGCCGCGACCGACACCTGGCAGATAATATCTGACGGACGGATGGACGAGCGGGCCGCCCACCGCCACGGCCCACCGGAACTGCACCTGGACTGGAGGCTGCTGGGGCCCATCCGCGGGAAGGCACGAAGAAAATAAGTGGACACCGTAGCCCGTAGGTTATTTCAACAGTCAATGCATTATGGATTTATTAATTATGGGTGTGACTAATAATCCAATCCAATTAGTTAAACTAAATCAAACTGTCACTATTGACAGGCTCGACTTAACCTACTGCCTCCGAAAATAAGTGGACGTCTCGTAATTCGATGAGTCAACTAGCTAAGATTAAGTTTGATTAGATTTATAGAAAATAGCATTAAAATTTGTATCTCTAAGTAGATTTACTATAAAACATATGTTATAATTAATCTAATAATCTTTATTTGGTAAGAGTATTTATAATTTTTTGTACATATTTGATCAAACATAAGATTGATTGACTTCTTGAAGTGCTAGATGGGAGAGAAAAAGAGTACTGGTTAACTTGGTAGGCATAAAAAACACACCATGTATGTGTTATACCATACTTTTTCCATCCAGAAAGAATGTAATCCTAGGTATATTCATGGTTAAAGTACCTATAGCTTGACCAAATATAAAGATAAAAATATTAATCTTCATGACATCATATATTTAGATTATGAAAATATGTTTTATGATGAATCTAATGGTACCTATTTAGTTCAATAGATATTAGTATTTTTTTTTGTACATTTTGTCAAACTTGATATGTTTTAATATGGTACTGTTATGTAATTGCATCTTCTTTGGGATGGGGGGAGTGCTACATAATCATACACAAAGTCTTATACAACAAAATGTGGTTTAGGGCCGGCTTGCTTTCTCGCGAAGCCTCCTTACCTTGCATTGCTATGCTAGTGCGAGCTTCGCTCGGCTAGACAAGACGATTTTAACTCTCCCATAGGAGCAAACCAAATCTTGCACACGGTTCTGAAAATGCCTAAGCAAAAGAATCAAACAAACATCGTCGCTTGCTCGGAAGAAACAAGCAGATTCTTTAAGGTTACATCAAAGATTCTACAACACTAAAGTTCAGATAACAGATGAGTAAAAAAAAGAGTATCGTGTGTTGATATCGTATACTATAGTACATTTTCTCTACTGCTCAAATTAAGACGTTACATACGCATCTTTCAAGTGTGAGGTGCCACTAGCAGAGCATGCACTTAAATTTTTTTTTTACGTGCTTTATCACTCTAGCAGACCTATAACTTCTCACCGTGTATGACATGGAAATAAAAGGTCATGAGACACTAGCGGTTCACTTTTGAACACGTCGATCGGTTTGCTCTTCTCCTTTGCATACCCTGCCAATTTGTGGTTCTTTTTTTTACGTGTTTTTATCACTTTAATTACAACTATAACCTCTAATCATATGACATGAAGAAAAGGACATGAGACAATAGTGGTTTGCTTTTGAATACTACGTCGACGCATCATCACTTATATAGAGGAAAAAAAAACACGAGGCAGTTTGCTTTTCGCGTTTGTCGGACACCGACCATAATTCGAAGCATTGGTGGCTCCGGGTGGTGACACTTGTTGCTGCCTATTTTGCAAAAAGGTCCTTTGGAGTTCTTAGAATCAACCAGCAGTCCAACCCATTTTTTCCAGGCCCCTACGGGTTCGGGAGTTTGGGGCTCCTCACATGTCTCTGACTCGGTAGCTTCTAGCACCTTCCTAGGGTTAGGTTTCCACGCAGCGGAGCCTTACGGAAGGAGCGGGCGCGATGTGGCACGAGGCGCGGCGGTCGGACCGGAAGGTCCACGACCTCATGGACGCGGCCCGCCGCCGGGCGCAGCGGCGAGCCGCCTACCTCGCCCGCCGCCGCAGCGACCCGCAGCAGGCGCTCCAGGTCTCCGGCACGCGGTGCCGCGTCCACCGCGACGACGCCCTGTACCAGGCCACCGAGGACCAGCAGGGATTGTGCGTGCCCCGCCCTCTCTCACCATCTTTCCTTCTCTCGGTGCGGTGCGGTGCGGTGCGATGCTTGGTCGCAGCGGAGGCACTTTTGGTCTCATGGGTTATCCTGTGCGAGTTGAAAGTTTATACTGTAATAACTCATGATGGGGACTGTGGCGCTCAGTCTCGGATAGAACCATGGCATTGCCAATTTTCAATGATGAAGCACAGTCTGTTATCTCCAACAAAATGGATATTCTCTCTTGTAAAAACATTCAGTTTACTGAAAATCGGGAATGACGACTTGTTTTCATCGCTTGTTTGCCGCTACTCATTCACTATGCTTTCTTGCAGGATACCATGGAATGGAAAGCAAGATGTTTTGATTGACAGGTAACTATCTTTTTCTTGTGTTTATGATAGATTATTCTAAGAACAAGAAAATTGATACCCATTATCTTTATAATGAACAGATTTGATGGCCGTGCATTGCTTGATTTTATCCGAGACTCGAGCTCTCGTCCTTTTCGAGTCCAAGAGAAATCTGAAGAAGAGGAAGAGTTAGAGGAATTTGTTAATTTTGAACGTTATCGGGATTTGATTAAGCATCGTCGAAGAGGATGTCGGTACCTTTTTGGTTTCTCTGTTCTATTGCTGTTGCTGTAGGAATTTCATGTCTTCCATCCATTTAGATCACTTGAGGGATTGTCCTGATGCACACTTTGTTTGTTCCTAAATTAGTACAGAAAAAGGGTGCTATTTCTCAATTCATAGCACCAGTTAACTGAACATTTACCTAGCTTCTTTTCGCAGTTTCTGATGAGGCCGGTTTGCAGCATGTTGTGCAAGAGTTGGAGGCAAAAGCTCTTCTTCCTTTTAGCTTTGACAAGTACGCCTGCTCTTAATTTTGTGTCCTCTATTTCCTCTCCTGCTCCTGCAACTTACATAATTACATTTATACACAGAACATTGCTGTGAAATGTCAAGGAATGAGAGCAGTAATTTTTTGCTCTACCAAATGACACCACCACTACCACAAAGGCCGATAGTTTCTAGCAACTTGGGGTAGGTCAGAGGATTGACCCTACAAGAGGATTGATATAAAATATGAGTATAGTACTAATAATGACAACAGAGTAGTAAAAGGAACTTGTTCCTAGGTCGTTACTATGGCACACAGATCACTATTGTTTTACACCCCTTCTCTAAAGTCAGTTGTTCAGACAGATTCCATTCTCTCAAGTTTCTCTTTGCTGATCTACCTAATAAAAATTGCATTCATGCATTGGTATAAGTTCCGGATGAGTAAAGTACTTCATCAGTCTCAAAGGTTTGCAAGATATTTTGTGGCTGTTGTTGCTCAGGGAAGCTATAACTGACATTAGAGGATTGTATGATTTTTTATCATTAAAATTTCTGTTGGAGTAAATTGTATAGCCTTGTAAATTTCTTCTAGAATATTTTCATTCTTAAGAGGATTAATTGCTTAAACGAAGTGTATCTGGGTGTTACCGATATGTTTTTAACTGTTTAATGCTTTTGCATAATCAAAATGAAAGTCTGATAAAAAAACACCATATGTTTTATCAACTTTTTTTATGCTGATTCAGTCAAACAGTGCTTGAAGCCTTGAACTTAATAAATATCAGCTTGAATGCTTTGTACATATTTAGTGTATGTCATTGACTACAAGAAAACAGCTTGGTGGTTGTTAAAAGGAAGATATTTTTCAGAGAATTTCAATTTGGGCTGTTTCTGTTGGCACATTTCACCGCATTTGACAAATTGATGTCCAACAATATATTCCTCCCAACAAGCACAGAAAGAAGAGCCTTGTGCTTGCAGGTTTAGGTGGCTACAACCCGTATTTTCACCACTCTAAACCTTAGGGACTGATTAGGATAAAAATATTTTCACCTAGTCCTGTCATTGTGCCATAGACAGCCTACTCTTTATTATGTGTTCATGTTTATCTGAAAATAATAAAAATGATATGTTTAGTTAAATTCCAAAAGCTGATAAACTTGACACTTGTTTATGCAGATGTGTATGCCATTGCCAATGTCTTTCGCTCTTGTGATTTGCTATGTTCCTAGCATGATTAGATCTCATATGCATTGACATTTGCCTGGCCTAGCTTAACTCTAAATTTATGAGCAAAAGAAGTTTAACCTAGGACCAAGAAAACAGCCATTTCTCTTAAATAGCAAAAGTTGGAATACAGTGATGCTAGTATGGGGACGGAGAAGAAAGATAGAGGGAGAGACTTTCCAAATAATCTAGCTCATTTGTGGACATCAGCCAAATTGAACAAGATGAAAGCATTTAACTGGACATTCCTGAGTTTTTGAACTAGCAGGTCATTAGTTGGATACTTGAATCTACCGAATAAGTGCACAAATCAGCTCATACCTGAGTAGACATCAATTTATTCATCTGCCCCCTGTTCTGAATATTCCAGATGTAAACCAGTCTTAGATAATGTGGTACATAACATTATGTATACCTAGAATGCTTATTTTAACGATTTGGTATGGCTCGTATTGTTACTTCTCTGTGAGATACAGTTTATTTTTCATCAAATCCTGTGTTTCATTTTCTTTTCTGGTTTCACTCTTAGTTATTATTTGTTCTTGTTTTTGGTAGACCTCAGTCCTCACAGCCTCCTGCTAGCAAAGGTGCATATTCACAGGTTGGATACTCATATAAAGGGGAAGGAAATGAGGAATCTGAAGACCTAGACAGTGATGATGATGATGAAGACGAAGAAGATGAGGATGACGATAAAGACTTCAGTAGTGATGATAGCAGTGATGAGCGAATGGAAAGTATAGCCAAGGAATTTGGGATAAAAAGATATAACTGGCTTGTGTACATGGACAAAAAAAACAAAGAAGAGGAGAAGCGGCAGAAAGAAATTGTTAAAGGCGACCGGTCTATTGTGCGTACCTTAATAACTTGCAGTATTTGTCTATTTACTTGATTTTTTTGCTTCTTGCAAGAAGTAATATAATCAAATTGTACAGAAAAAATTGAGCCGTAGAGAAAGAAGGAAAGCTTCTCAGATTGAGCGTGAAAAAGAGCGGGAGGCAGCACGTTCTGTTGGACGGGTTTCTTATCGTGATCCTTACAGGTAATGCTATTTATCATTCTTCTAAGTTCTAACAAAGATGACAACATTTTTATGACAAGGTTATACTTCTGATGCCTGACACCATATACATAATAATATAGGGATCAAAGGAGAAGCCCATCATATGAAGCATATTCAAGGGGCAGAAGGTGCATTCCGTGTTTATTGTAATTTTGTTATCGAAAAAGTATCTGCTTTCCTTAATCTCCATATATATTTCATGCTGACAGATCAAGGTCAAGATCAAGATCTCGTTCACCATCCCATTCTCGGCGTCATGGCCGTGGGATGCATGCTGAAAGCAATTATCGGAGCAAGCAGAAGGCTCCTAGGGTTGAATATATTACTGAATTTGGAGGTTCTGATGACACCAGTGAACCAAAAGTTTCAGGGATCTCTCCACCTTCGTCTCCAATACGAATTGACATACCTAACCGGTCGGGAAACTCGACTTTTAATATCTGAAATATACATTGGACGAACTTTTCTCTGATGGAGCTTATTACATCAGTCCTGGTATCCTGAAGATGACTATGTCAAGGATAGGATAGATCAAGACATGGTCATGATGGTATCTATGGTGTAAACAACTAGTTGTTTTGTAGATAGGCATGCATTTTATGGTTCCTTTTATTTTTGCTAAGCAGGAAGAAGATTTAACATGCATAGATCTACAGTCAGCTGTGGAGTTTATGACCTGCTCATCTTTGCTCCTTGTGAATTATTATGGCTATAATACCCCATATCCTTGCAGGTTGTCAGGTGGTCAAATTCTTGAGGCACTTCACAGTGATCCTGCGTCTTCTTTGTCTGTGGAACAGGAAAGAACTGCAAAACTTTTGAAACCACCCCCCAGGTTTGTCATGACGATTACAATGTTGTGAAGAGAGCGGCTGTATGTGCCTCCGAGTTGCTTGTGATTGATATTCTGTGTTTGTCTAGAACCCTTTACTTTATTTTCCACGGGCATGATATGCCGTCTCGACTTGAGCATGTCTGTTACTGGAAAACTGTCTTGTATTCTTCATCATTACTGACATGTGATTTCTGTTAACAGTACATCATCAGCACTCGCTAAACTAAGCAAGGGTGCTTCTGGAGGAACTGGTAAAACTCCCCAGACTGAAAAGAAAGAAACACCACAAGAAAGACTTAAAAGGATAATGAGCAAACAGCTTAACAAGCAAAGTATGTGCTAATTGGTACATTCTATCTGCATATTAGATCTTGGTTGCTGCTAGTAGTCTCCTTTGCATGTAAGCATACTAAGCTTATGTTTTTCGACAGTTAAAAAGGACACAGCTGCTGAGATTGCCAAGAAACGAGAACAGGAACGACAAAGGAAGGAAAAACTTGCTGAAGTTGGTCGGTACAGGCATCGTAGCCGCAGTAGAAGTCTTAGCCAGTCCCCACCAAGGTAATTAAACTAATCTTTGTTATTTCAGTTTGTTTTTTTATTGGAGAATTATGCTAAGCATGCAGATTTTTTTATCTCAATAGAAGTCATTTTCATCCTTAAGCTTTGCAAGTGGTTGCTTGATTGTTTTCCTCCCTAGGCCCTGTTTAGATTGGAGATGAAAATTTTTTGGGTGTCACATCGGATGTGTCGGAAGGATGTCGGGAGGGATTTTTAGAAACTAATAAAAAAACAAATTACATAGCTCGTCAGGAAACTGCAAGACAAATCTATTAAGCATAATTAATCTATCATTAGCACATGTGGGTTACTGTAGCACTTAAGGCTAATCA
>Ga0182004_10000359_pt1 | contig 26176 bp, 17 predicted proteins | sample Sormic07211540_1_FD_120479 | JGI IMG/M metagenome (GOLD analysis project Ga0182004, IMG submission 120479) | Endophyte microbial communities from Sorghum bicolor roots, Mead, Nebraska, USA - 072115-40_1 MetaG | ecosystem: Host-associated > Plants > Roots > Unclassified | place: USA: Nebraska...
CATCTACATTAAGGGTGATGATTCTTGTGTGTTAATATGCTCATTATTTATTGTTTAATGCTCTACATTATTTATGTCACATTGATCATGAGATTGTGGGATCTATACAATCTAGTTGCTATACTTGTGGAGTTCGACATGGACTTACTCTTGTTATTTCCCCCATACTTCAGGAGGAGTTTAGGTTTGTGATCAACCAGTCAGTTGGATCCTGTAGAGAGAAGTTAATACCCGAAGTTGGAGTTGTCTATCCGCTGTTTGCTTTTAAAGGTTATCTCTTTTATACTAAGTACGTTATATTTATGCATTGTCTTTTGATATTACCCCTTATTTGTAGCTATATGTGAGATTTGACTACTAAGACTCACATATGGTGCATATCTGATTTTGTCCTTAATATCGGGTATTACATAATATTTTCCTCTCACAATATTTCATCATATGTACATATCATTAGTGTCTATAATGGATCTAACTCCATGCTTAAAATAGAGACAAATCCATATTGAGGGTCCTTGAACTTGTCCAACATTCTCAAATAGGTCCGACATACAAAACATAACTTTAAACTCTTATTTTTGTAAAAATATTTAGAAAAAATAATATATGTATACTTTTATGAAAGTATTTTTTAAGACAAATCTATTCATATAATTTTCACATTTGCAAACTCAACAATTTAAAATTTTTTGATAATTTATATTTCCGATGTTTGACCCAAACCATGTTCAAAATGACTTTAAATCTGATACGGAGGGAGTACATATACTTCTAAAACAAGATGTGTAGGTCCCTAAACTTACTAAATGTATCACCGTAGGTCTAAACCGATTTTGGAACGCTGGTGGAGTTCGTGCGCAGCCTCGACGCGGCCATCGACAAGCGCCCGTTCCTGCGCCGCACCCCTCGATCGTCATCACCGGGTTCAGTGGTGCCGACCTTGCCATCCTTTATGAATGAGGCTGCCGTCGTTTTGCCGGCCGCCGTGTCAAGGACCGCATGCATCCAGTGCCAAGGAGATCGATCACTCCATCAACCACTCCGTGATCTAGCCAAGTATGTACAGTACTAACGTGGACTGACGTGGTTCCTGCCGGTTCATGCCTTGCTCGGCGCCGCTGGAGTGAGGGCCTTACACTGACGCGGGCGTCACTTTGCTCCCACTAGGGGACGGCGCGCCCGATGTGTATATAGAGAGATCAAGCTAGAGTTCATAGAGTGCAAATAACTAAAACCCTCCCTCCAAATTTGAAGACAATATATAAAAATATGTTAAAGATAGCATACCAGAAGCCAACACTTTGTAAACGATTACGCCATCCATGCAATCTCTCGGTGTCAACATGAAGTGGTGATGCCATGACTTATGTTTATTTAGTAGAGGACCAAAAATTCTCGGTTAACACAACCTGTGAGTAACAAAAATATTTGCAGCGGCTTATTAGCATGAAAAGACGGCTAAAAGTGAGATAAAAATAATTAGCATTTACAAACAACATCCTTTGCACGTATAATTTTGATTGTCTTTTGGAGAATTGGTGCTGATTCTTGAAAGGGTAAAATACATGGTCGGTCTCTGAACTTGTCACGTGATGTCATTTAGATCCCAAACTAAATGCATTTAAGATCTTCAAACTTGTGTTTGTATGTCATCTAGGTCCATACTTTTTGAAATGCTTCTTTTGTGTCCCCAAACTTTGTCTCAATTAATGTGTCATCAAGGTCCCTAAATATTAGGTCCACATAGACCCGATCTACTATGCATCGTGACACTACATGCCACAAAAGTTGGATCCACACCTTATTCTTAACTAGGGTAGGAACTTAATGGCAAAGCAATCATTCACCTACCTCTTCCGCCTAAGGAGCACTCGTTTTAACCTTGGTACCACTACTACTAATGATGTTGTGGCCTTTGATACGAAGGATGCTGAAGGTATGGATTGGGGATGGTGAGTTGATGACTGTTAGAAGTGATGCTACACTAGATTTGAACACGAATAGAGAGGGAGAGCATGGGGATTGAGGTAGAAGAGAGAGGAGAGCATGTAGAAGAAGCAGTAGAGACAAACATATGGGCTAGTTAGAGTTTAATTATATCTAGATAAAATTTGAGTACGTGAAAATGCATTTTGAGAGTTCAGAGAACTTAATGACACCACGAGACAAATTTAAGGATTGAGGAGGAGGAGCTGGTTCTTGCATTGTTTGTGGCTTTGGCTAATCAGGAATGGTAGTATTTGTAAAGAAAAATATGTTTCTCTTATGTAGCGCTTGATCTATCCATGAGAAGCCGGCTTTAAAGAAACTTTTTGCTTGTGGCAACTTCACGACAGTTGACGCAGCTGGTTAAGTATATATTTTTCCTAGACACATTGGCGAACTGGTTTATGGATTGATAGCCACTAGAATACATGGTCCACCTTTTGCTTTAGCTGCTTCTATAGTTAGTCCGAGGTAGGAACTCAGGAGTACTTTTAAAGCCTTCTATCATGTAGATGTAACCAGTGTTCAAATTTTCAGTGAAGTTTTGCTGAAATTTCATGAATTTTGATAATTTTGGATTACATTAAGGCCCTAGAAAATTCTAAAATTTTGTATTACACTAAGGCCCAGTTTGGATCCTTGAAATTGAATTTATTTTAATAATAAGAATTTAGATACATATTAATTAAGCTAATATGACTGTATATGGATTATATTTGTATATTATTGTTGGCTATACGAGAGAGATACTTATATGTGTTATATTTCTACCATAGGAGAGAGGGAGTTGAAGAGCGTGTTATAGTGTTGCAAAGTAGAAACATAGAATGGTGGTATAGAATTAATTTATATCTTCCACCCTATGAATTTGAGATAGGCTTATATATGAACTTTGGAAAGTGGTGGAATGTGAAATTCCAAGCCAAATAGTCTAACTTATTAAGTATATTTTAATTCCTCCAAATTAAAGGGTCCAAACGGCCCCTAATACATGTGCTATATAACTCTAGACTCATATTCTTGATTGTTTGTGTCGTATATTCTTTGAGTCAATAGACGTGTAGGCATAAATTATGCTACTATTTTATTTAAATCTAAAATTTCTAGAAAAAATTATACTTCATGTTCAAGTCTCCAAAAAAAATTGGTAAAATGTTGGCCAAATTTCATGAAATTGGTAATTTCGGGGGTGGCCAAAAAAAGTTCTAATACCAAAATTAAAAACCCTAGATGTAACGCCAAAAGCTTTCTTACTAAGAAAAGGTTAATCATGACAATAACATTTGAGACGGTAATGTAGTCCATCCATTCTAAATAATAAGACATTTTGGGTTTTCTATATACATAGTTTTTTATTATGCACTTAGATATACACTATGCCTAGATACTTAGACATTTTGGTTTTACTTGTAATGTCTATGCGAGCGGAGTACAATGTAGGAGTGCTACTTCTTGCATTGTTTGTGGCTTTGGAGAAAATGGGTATTGTATTTGAAAGGAAAAAATATGTTTCACTTGTGCAAGTTGTTTCTTCAATTATGCATTGGCTAAGCGCTTGGTTTATCCACAAGAAGCTGGCTTTAAAGAATTTTTTTATTGTGTTAGCTTTGCAGCAGTTGACGGAATTGGTTATGTATATCTTTCTTAGACACATGGATGGTGAACTGGTCCACGGATTGCTAGCCACTAGAATACATGGGTCCACTAGCTCTTTGCTTTTTGGCTATGTTTCGTGTTAGTCAGAGGTTTGGAACTCGGAAGTATTTTCAATGCCTTATATCATGTAAATTTAATGCTGAAACCTTTCTTTACTAAAAAAAAGGGCTAATCATGACAATACCATTTGACTGTAAAGTAGGAGTTGAATTCATAATATTAACCATTGTTGTAGACTGTAGTTAGTATATTCACCTCAGTGCTTTGGCCTTTGGATGGTTGTTTATTCCGAAAATTCCAGGAATGACTTTGTGTGATATAACGTCATACAACTCCACCATGAAAGCAATAAAAACGCTGAAGGCAGCTGTTCGCCAGTATATGTTGTTTCTCTAGAAGCACACTTCTTGATATATGATCCTGGTAAAGGTGAGCAGTGCATAGACGCTATATTACCTGCGTTAGGTAATCATGAAACAACAAAGAACGATATTATTACCTTATGCTAAAACTTGATGATGCTATGTGGATGACAATTAACAAGTGATCGTTGGATGACCCTGCTGGGCTTCAGTTTGAATGAGCTGGTATAATTTTTGTTTGTTTGTCATGATGTGGACGACATTATCAAAAAAATGATATTAAGAATGATACTGTGTAAGAATAGCGTTAATTGTAGTATAAGGGAAGAACGAAAAAAACAAAGCATTTTTTTTATTTTTTTCTAATTGATCACGAAGGGTAAAAAAAGGGCTGAAAACAACAAGAGCTGGAAGGAAGCCAATGGAAAATAACAAGACGTGAAAGAAAAGGAATTGTTTTTTTCTTTAATTGGTTGTAAGAAAAATGATAGACAATGCAGACAAATGGTATACGAATCAGCAAACTTTTTTAAAAAGAAATAACCATATATATACTAATTAAAAATGCTATTGTAGATATGAAAAAAAAATGAATCGATTTTTTTTTGGGTGGTGGTGGTGGTGGTGTGGGAGGATATCTTTTTCTTTCTTTTCAGGAATCTTGAGGGGCTGCAGACTCTACAGTAAATTTATTAAACAGAGACCAAATCCAATTAGAGACAGACAAGCAAGACAAAAGCAGAAAAACAGGCTACAAAAGAAGCTAGCAGGCGAAAAACGGGCTTTGTGGTGGTGGTGGTGGGAGGATTTCTGGAGGATGGATATATTTCCTTTTTCTAACTAGACACTCTCTTTATGGACCTGAATGGAAGAGATTTATATTTAGCATCAGAATAAATAAGAGGCAATCAATACAAAGGGACATCTATTAAAATAAAAATCCAAATCGCAAAACCATGATTCACTGAAGTATTAATCCAAACCGCAGGATCACGAGTCAGTTCCAAAATTAAACAGGCAGATAGTGGATATAAGCTTGCCAATAAGAAGAAAATAGCATTTCTTGCAGATCAGTTCTGAATACACTGACACAAAAGGTTTTAGACAATAATGCCAGCAGTAGCTGAAGGAGAGAAGGTAGCTAACCATGTAAAATCACTGAGAACAAGTAGTGAGAAGCTATCTGTACACTATAAGGTAAGATCTACAGACCTTCAGATGCTTTTTTTTCAAAAGAAGACATGGATGTTATAATGTCCATGACAGGATACATTTCCAAGCTGCAGGAGTATGAGCTCCATGCCTTGCAGCTAGTTGTTATTTACCACCACATACCAAACCATAGTCACCTACAATGTTTTCTCATCTCCTTTGATTCTGATCTAGAACAATTAAACATTTTCAATGATCATGTCCCAGTGAAACAGCAATCCTCCAACCAGGTAAATCACTCATGTGATAATTCAGACTCCAGTATTTTACAAACGTGCAGGCACAAATGCACCACAGAGGAGTCCATCTACCCAAAGCAAACGAACAAAAAGCATGCATATCTCTCATTCTTCCTTTTCCGATCTAGCTTTAAGTATGCATCTAACCAAAGAGACAGACGAGCAGTTTGGTCGCTAGGGGCAAAGAGTGGGCCTTATTTCTAGGCAAGACCAAAACGACCGAGCGAGCAATCCATTCATTCACCTAGGGACGGATCGAGCCCAGACAAGCAAGAAGCCAAGAACCCAAGCGCGAGGGAGAGAAGGCGACAAGGAAGACGAGGGCAATGCGTTACCGGGCGAGAAGGTGGCGGAGAGCGCGGACGTTCGATAGGAAGCGGTCGCCATTGCCTCGCCATCACGTCCAGCGATGTGCCATGCCGTCGTGTCCCAGCGATGCGCCGTGCCGTCACCTCGTGCCGCTCGCGTCTGCTCGAGTTGTGCGAGCTCGTGTCACCATGCCAGGATAGGTTTTGGAGCTATGAAGGCCTGTCTCTGTTCCGGGCCCAAGAGGGGGAAGAAAGGCCTCGATTGACCTATTTTTATTTAGGGCCGTAACTAACCGAACGACCAATCCTGAGCTGATCTGACTTCAAACCGTATGTCGATCAGGACGCATTCCAGGCCAAAATGATCGAGGCTTAAGTATGTAATTATTCATCCGTATTTCGAGCGCCCAAGTTGTTTGTGTTGGAGTTCAATCAGCTCCTGAACAGCGAACGTGCCGCCGAACCGGATGGTGACCGCGGCGACTAAAACCCTAGAAGACGCTCAACCCAAGATCACAAAAAGATATGATGCTGCATACAACTGCGGCATGTATAACCCTTTGTTCCTTGTATTTATAGACTTGTTCGAGACTTACAGACTCCAAGCCCCCCACACCACGTCGTACAAAGATCGCAACGCCTTTTCACCGCGGTGTGTGCTACGCGCGCTCTGAATAATATGGCGTGAGGCTGACGGACAGACACGAGTACAACGTGATCACACACGCCTATGATCATGGCTATCCTTCCTAACTATTACAGACTCTTTCCTTGACTAAGTCTCTATGATAACTATGCATCAATTTAGCTAACAAAACACCCCCTAAACTTGATGCACCTTGACGACACCTAAAGTACTCCGCTGCTCCACGAACTTGACTCTTCCCAGTGCCTTGGTGAAGAGATCGGCCAGCTGTTCTTCAGAGCCTACATGATCAACTTCCACCTTGCCTTCCTCAATACAGTGTCGCAGAAAATGATACCTTGTATCAATATGTTTGTTGTGATCATGATGAATGGGATTTTTGCTGAGTGCTATCGCGGCTTGATTATCCATGAGTAACTTTACTGTCATCTCCTTAGCCCCCAACATGTCTGCAATCAGTCGGTTCAGCCAAATGCCTTGACGCACTGCTGCTACATATTCAGCTTCACACGAAGACAAGGCTACAATCCTTTGCTTCTGTGACGCCTAGGTTACAAGACTACTCCCAATGAATTAGCCAATGCCTGTTGTGCTCTTTCTGTCTTCAACATCTCCTGCGAAGTCACTATCACTATATCCAATCAAAATTAGTTTTAGTTCAGCACCTTTAGCATGCTTGCAGCCATATCTGACAGTACCCTTCAGATACCTCAGAATGTGTTTCACAGCAGCCCAATGCTCCTTCCCAGGTGCCTCCATGTACATGCTCACAACACCTATGGCATAAGCCAAATCAGGGCTAGTGTTAATGATGTACCTGAGGCTCCCAATTATACTTCTGTACTCAATTGGTTTCACAGGATCCTTATCTTTTAGCTTTATGAGTTTCAGACGACACTCCATTGGAGTTTCACAAGAGTTGCACTCTGTCATGCCAGCAGCTTCAAGTATCTTCATAGCATAGGAACTCTGACATAAAGTAATGCCATCTGCAGCTTGCTTTACCTCAATTCCCAAATAGTAGCTCAGAAGCCCCAAGTCACTCATACTAAATTTCTTCATCATCTCCTTCTTAAAAGCACCGATGTCTCTCACATCTGGTCCAGAGATGATCAAATCGTCAACATAAACTCCTACAAGCAAGAATGAGTTCCTGTTGCATCTTCTGTAGACAGCATGATCCAGCTTGCTCCTGACAAATCCTAGAGCTAGCAATTCCCTGTCTAATTTTGCATTCCATGCCCTCGGTGCCTGCTTCAACCCATACAGCGCTTTTCTCAGCTTGAGGACTTTCTCCTTTGCCAACAATAAAACCTAGAGGTTGTTGCACATACACAGTTTCAGTTAGTTCACCATTCAAAAATGCAGATTGACATTCATATGATGAACTTCCCATCCTCCCTGTGTGCTGCTAGTGCCAACAAAACTCGTACGGTCTCAATTCTAGCAACTCGAGCGAACACCTCTTCAAAATCAACACCGAAACGTTGAGCATAACCTTTGGCAACCAGATGAGCTTTATACTTGATTATGTTCCCATCTGGATCCTTCTTGATCTTAAACACCCACTTCAGCCCGATGGCCTTGTGTTTGGGTGGCAATACACTGACTTCCTAGGTCATGTTTGCTTCTATCGCCTGCATCTCTATTTGCATGGCCTCTCTCCAGCACTGCTCATTCAAAGCCTCTTCTATAGATCTCGGCTCCTCAGCAGCCGTCAAGCATAGGCCAATGTAATCAAAATCCTAAAGTTCTTCAGTAGTATAAAGCAAAATTGGAATTGTTCGATACTTGAGTGGAGCGCCTTCAGAGTCAACGGACTGTCCTGTGGGTGGAGTTGCCCACTGAATTGATGGTGTATCAGGGATAGAACCAGAGTTGGGAGTGTGTGGAGGTTAATTTGGTACACCCTCGGCTGATGGAATTGATACAGCAGGTGATCCAGGCTCCTCAGCATCCAGTTCTGAATCTTCAGTCCCAGCCTGGGCTGTTATCGGATGAGGAACAGTATCCTCCCAGTGTCTGAAACATATCAGGTGTTTTAGGGACACCGTCTATCGTTCCTCCACTCGTCCTGCTGTCTCTTCCCTCCCAATTCCATTGCTTGGCTTCATCAAACACTACATCCCTTGTGACCATGAGCTTGTCCTTCAGCGGATCATAGACACGATAGCCCTTTGTCCCCGGTTCATAACCAAGAAAAACTCCAGCTACCGCTCCGTCAGTCAATTTGCTCACCCCAGGGCCTATTTGCTTTGCATAAGCAACACACCCAAAGGCCTTCAAGTGCTTGACACCTAGTTTTCTGCCAAACCAAGCTTCAAATGGTGTCTTGCCTTTCAGACTCTTCATTGGTGAGCGATTCAAGATATGTACAGCCGTCCTAACGGCCTCACCCTAGAATCGAGAAGGTACATTCATGCTTTTTAGCAGACAACGTGCCATCTCCACCACTATTTGGTTTCTTCTTTCCACAACACCATTTTGTTGTGGAGTATACGGGGTGGTGGTACTGTGCTTGATCCCAAGGTCATTGCAGAATACCACAAATGCTTCTGAATTGAACTCCCCACCACGATCTATCCTGAGAGCCTTCAGCCGACGACCACACTCCAGTTCTGCTGCAGCCCTAAACTTCTTGAAGCAAGCAAGTGCTTCGCTCTTTTGGCTTAGCAACTCAACCCATATCTATCATGAGTGATCATCCACGATCAACATGAAGTATGATTCCCTCCTGGTGTGGGCGGTGTAATGTGCCCACATAAGTCAGTATGAACCAACTCAAGTCTTTGAGACGCTCGCCATGTCGAGGCCTGAGGAAAAGGAGTACGGTGCTGTTTGCCGAGAGCACAACCATCACACACCTGCTCCACCCTCCTGATCAGAGGTAATCCCTCCACCATCTCCTTGACTCCAAGCTCACGAAGCACCCTAAAATTTAGATGCCCAAACCGAGCATGCCATCTCCATGCTTCTTCTTCCATCTTAGTCAGCAGACACACAGGTGACATTAGGTTGACCTTCATGACATATAGTCGATTCTTCCATTCTGCACGAATTATGACTGAGCGAGCTAACCTAGCCTGTTCCTGCTCGAACACTTCTAGAACACCTTTGTCAATTTCTACCTAACACCCTGCCTCCTCCAGCTGACCGAGACTAACAATATTACATCTTGGAGAAGGGATGAAATAAACCTCGGTGAGTACACGATGCTCGTGATTCTTGCCGGCCATTGTCACAGCCCCAACACCGCAGATCTCCACGGTTGAACCATTGCCGAATCTCATAGGACCTTTCACAGACTCATCTAGATCAGCTAATGAAGCTCTACATCCTGTCATATGATTTGTGGCTCCTGTATCCAACACCCAGGCACCCTCATTATACTTGGAGGGAAGAACTCTCTCCTGATTCAGAAATAAGCCCTAACCACTCGTCCTTGGTGTACGCATCACATTGCACACCTGAGCAATGAGCAGTGCTGGATTCCTGTCTGTATCACCACTGACATGATGAGCAACTTCTTCATGATCCTCCTTTGCTGGTTTCTTGTTCAGGCACTCCTTGGCCCAATGTCCAAAGACACCACACTTCTTGCATCTCCCATTACGTCGAGGTGTACTTGACGATGGGTGATTGCCTGCATCACGCCTGTCATGGTCATTCTTGCTTCCACCATTGCGTGCTCCGGCCTTGTTTTTCTTTGCATAGTGGTTTCCACCTTTGCCGCCTGAGGAGGATGACACTAAAATCACTATGTGACTCTTGTTCTTCGCCATCCACTCTTCCTCAGAAAGAAGAAGTGAGGGCTTATTCTTGTCGGTGCCTTGATCAGCCGAGGGTTCAAACCTGTCTTCGGCTGCCTTGAGACGTCCGACAAGTTCTCAACTGATAGTTTTTCAGATCACAAAACATCACTATTGTCACTGCCACCTGGTTGTAACGTGGAGGCACAACTCTGAGAAATTTCTTCACAACCCTTGTGTCAATCACACTTTCCTCCGCAAGGCCCTTTAGATCGGTGGCAACCTTCGCGATCCGTATAGGAAAGTCATCAATCGACTCTCCCGGTTTGAAAGAGATTGACTCAAACTCTGCAAGTAGCTTCTGTGCATTGACTTCCTTGACACGTTCTGCCCCTAGCCACATCGATTTGATTGCCTCCCATGCCTCCTTCGCCGACTTCTTGTTCAGCAAAATGGAGTGCATCTCAGGTGGCACGCCACGGATCATGGCATCGAGAGCAAGCCGATCACGCCTCCGTTCGACCTTATCGCTCTCGATCGCGTCCCATAGATACATTGCCTCAAGATTGCATTGCACATGCACAGACCACTCTTGATAGTTTGTGTGAGTTAGCATCAGCCAAACAAGATTGCCTGACGCTTGATTCCACGTATGCTCCATGGTCTCCTTCTCCTTCTCGCCGCTGGTGGCCATGTCGACGGTTGTTGATGTTCACGCCTCCTCGATCTTGAACTCGATGGATCCTTCGACCCAGCACCTTCTTAGTTGTCCTACGCCACCAAACGTAGCCCAACCGGCTCCGATACCCGTTGTTGGCGCCGCCGAACCGGATGGTCACCGCGGCGACTAAAACCCTAGAAGACGCTCAACCCAAGATCACAAGAATATATGATGCTGCATACAACCGCAGCATGTATGGCCCTTTGTTCCTTGTATTTATAGACTTGTTTGAGACTTACAGACTCCAAGCCCCCTACGCCATGTTGTATAAAGATCGCAACGCCGTTTCACTGCAGTGTGCGCTACGCGCGCTCTGAACAACATGGCGTGAGGCTGACGGACACACACGAGTACAACGTGATCACGCACGCCTACGATCATGGCTACCCTTCCTAACTATTACAGACTCTTTCGGCCTTGACTAAGTCTCTATGTTAACTATGCATCAACTTAGCTAACAGTTTGATCATGCACTTAACCGACGATTTTATTTTATTTGTGCTGCCAGGCTGCATGGATATCTCTATACCGCTGCATATCGGCGCTTGCAATCAAAACTCAATGGGTTTACATGGGTGATGTGGAATGTTGGGGTCGGACCAGCAGCATGTTTCACACGAGCTATATCAAGCATCATTCGGGAGGTAAAGATCCAGAGAAGTGGTTCTTTTGACCACGTGATAGAGGTGGATATGAAGCAAGCAGCAGTACAGGCAGCAGGAACAAGCCTTAGCATTAATGACAAGCTGCATCTCCATGTGGCAGAGCAGCTGGGGCTACTCGACCAAGAATACCACAGGCTCAAGGAAGAGCATGACGAGCTGCGGTACTATACCTATGGTCTGGACACATCATTGTCGCCCTCACTGCATGATCTTTCAAGAACATCCGTAGTACCTCAAATAATCCAGAAGCTATTGATGAAGAAGTACCTGCTGGTGGTCGAGAACCTCGACGAGCCCACCAAGCCCATCAGCACTAGTGCTTTAACAGAGGGCTTATGCTTTCCTGCTCCTCGGTGGAAAGACTCTTTTTGGTGCATATCCACCACCAGTCAAGATGTGTATGGAAGGAGCAAGCAGATGACTGGCTATGCTCCCTTCATCGTCGAATCCTATAGTGAGGATGATATAGTGATTCTTACTCTCTACTCACTGCATCAAGCGGCTAACTACATCTTGGGTGTGACCGGCCATGAAGATGAGCAATATTGGCACAACGTGGCTGTCCGGTGCTTTCACTACGCCACAATGCTCCTTGTTCCCCACTGTTCATCTTCTCATGGAGATGCAGGCCAGCAGAGCTCTCCTGTAGTATTACCCAGCATTACATCAGATGAGCTGATACGTCAATGGTCGGCACAGGGCATCCTTGTCATCGACACAGAAAGAATGGGGGAGACTACAGGCACTAGTAGTTCTGGTGAGAAATACAGTGATATATACCAAGTTGGAAATGTCATCCTTGAAGCTTTCCGAGAGTACTCACTGCTGGAGCTCCCATTTTCTCCTGTGACGACTGAAGCTGATCAAAATGCGCCAAAATCTGCTGCACACTTCCTAGCATGTCACAAGCTCCTCACGAAGCACCATACAACAGATGAACTTCTTTGTGAGGGTGAGCACCCTTGGTTGGAATGCGCGCAGTGGATCTTACATGTGGGCCACCAAGGATGGCACTTAAGCAGGGAATGGTTGAGCAACGGAGCTAGCGGCACAACAACACTTATTTTAAGGCATTGCTCACAGGAATCAAGGTTGCTCGCAATGCTTGATCATTTGCTGGTTAAGCTCCCATGTCTACGTGTTCTTGATCTCTCCTATTCCTCAGTCGAATTGCTCCCTCCAACTTTCTGTCTCCAGAAGATCCAATTTCTTTCCCTCAGGGGCTGCTATAACATCACAAGCCCACTCAGCTTCTCAGATTCTGATATAATAACTCTTCCAGAAAACAACAGCAACACAGAAATTGGCTTGCTCCACCTTGATCTTTCCTACTCAAATGTAAAGACATTACATTGCGACTTCTTCTGTAGGATGCCTAATCTAAAAGAGCTCTTTCTTGTCAGTTGCTCCAACCTTGAAGAACTGCCACCCTCCGTTGCTTCCTTGTCTAGTCTAGAAAAAATCGAGCTCACAGGGACTCAAATAAAATCTTTTCCTGGGAAAATGTTGGAAGAAATGAAGAAGCTTGGATCAGTCAAGATAATCGACAGCAAGGAACTGTTTTTTGCACCAGGGTTGTTTTCTAAAGCAAGTTGGTTGACCGATTTACACATTGAAGGATGTGAATCAATCACAGAGGTAGAGGTAACCTTAGAGGGGCATCCAACCCTCATATCATTCTCAGTTGTTGGCGCACCTCACATGAAGCGGTTGTCCTTGCGTGAATGTAGAAAGTTGGAGAATGTTGACATTAGAGAGGCCGGTGCTTTGGAGGAGCTTGATCTGTCTGCTACGGCTATCAAGGAGCTCCCCGACAACATCCCTAATCTGCCAAAGCTTAGACAATTACTTCTATTAGGTGTTCCTTCCTTGAGACGATTGCGTTGGCATAGGCTGCGGAGACTCCCGGATGTGTTTTGCTTGGATCAGTGCTCAAACAGAACCATTAATCATTGTGATCATCCACAAGTTACTCAGGTCTGTGTAAGTGATTGCAGATTGTTTTATAGCTTCCATGATGCCACCCGGGATTTAGTAAGGGCTGGAAAACTTTTGAAAACTTTCTATGTTCGAGTTACATCTTGCATGTCCACAACTAGGAAGATGCAGTGTGAAGTGGACATGGTGACGACCAGCACACCACCAGTCTATGATGACGTAAACCATCGGTATCTGACTGACAGAGCCTCCATGGTGTCAATGGATGACGTACCTCCCTTCCGGAAGACTGAGCGCCACGTGGAGATCTCAGCTGCTGATCGGTATCCCCATGGTCTGAAATATCTCCTGCAAGTCACCAAATCAATTAGCATGTTGGATGATACTCATGTCTCCTGTCTCAGTAATCTGGGTGATTATAGTTTCCTTGAGCTGGAGGAGTGCATGCTCCAACGGTGCCATCGGATGGTGCAGGTGTTTGAGAAGGTGTATGCACGATACGTGGGGAATCTCAAGAATGTACATGTCTCCTATCTCAGAAGTTTAACCCATTTCTACAGGCCATTGAGTGACGCAAACAATTTCAATGCACTGAAACACCTCGTCTTAGAGCACTGCCCGAGGCTAGAGGCCATCGTGCCATGTGATTGTGTTCTACCAAGCCTTGAGACACTTGACATCCTCTTCTGTTACAACCTCAAGTCAATTTTCTATGACAGACTTCCCTCAAGCAAAATTCTCTACAGCATACGTCTTTCAGCTTCTAGTGATTATTACCAGCTCCCGTGTCTCCGAAGGATACATCTCCAGGAGCTGCCACTGCTGGAGCACCTCCATGACGGCAACAACCCCATGCTGACGGCGCCTGCGTGGGAGGAGCTCCACGTCCGCGGCTGCTGGAGCCTGCGCCGCCTCCCGCGCTTCCGCCGCCGACAACCAGACAAGGCCGTGAAGGTGAGCGGCGAGCGGGCCTGGTGGGACAAGCTGTGCTGGGACTGGGACTGGGACGACCATGCTGGCAGCTACAAGCCCATGCTTCCCCCAGCTTTTGCTTCGCGCAGCGAGAGGGTCGTCATCCAGAGCTACCTCAGATGAATGAATATACATCATCCAGTTATCGAATGTGGTACGTACGTCTTGTACTAGTTTTGTTTTGTTTATCCACCCGATCTGCTGCTTCCAATATCTATCAGTTTTAATTTAATTATTCGTTCATTCCACAGAAGCCGCCGACGCCGGCCGATTGCATTATTCATTCGGAGTTGGAGTCACTGGCTCTCTCAGCAGCATGCCTGTGTCTACCTCTTCAGTTTCACGTTCGCCAGCATCATGTCATGTGCATGTCTTCCATGCATGATTTGATTGGTCTATGTGTATTTAGTTCGTCGCTCGTCGGTTTGGGATGGTTTTCAAATACTAATAAGGTATGGTTTGTCTCCGCTGGTTCATTTACCGGCCTCACTCCCACCACCAGGACGGTCCATCCAGCGGTGGCAGCTGAACCAAATTAATTCTAGTGTGTTAGTTACATGCATATTGCATAAGTGTGTCATGTGCTTGCCCGTGTGAAGGTGATGTCTGAGGTACACTATAGTAAAAAGTTTGATTGCTACACATCTACAGTACTATCAGAGTGGCAACTCTGTTTCCGCTCATAATGAGCTGACTATCTTCACATGCTAAATTATTAGATTAGATGTGTCATGCGTGCGTGTATGTGCTTTGTACTTGCTGAGCTTGTTGTTATTTGATTCATTCTTGAAGTATTGAATTGTATTTAATGACTCAGTCTGGTCTGTGTGGAAGTAAAGCATGGGCACACAGATTTAACATTGCTTTGCCCTTTAATTACTCCTCCATCTTTATCTTTATAAAGAGAAAAGGGTATTTCACTATTTCAGCCCTGCAATATGTTCAATCGCCACTGTGCCTTTACTCTCTTTATTAGTTAGAGTACTAATACTCCACCCCAACTCCTCCCATTATTTTTGTCTTTCAAAAGAAAAAAATACAAGTTCACAAAAAATAGATACCTCCACTATGCTCACGTTGAATCAGAAGAAAGACCAGATTCGAGTCATCGACACAATTGAGATCTAGACCAACAAATGCCTAACATAGTTATGATGAGAATTCCTGTTTGTGAAAATCAGTAAAGGATTCTAAGAATGGAATAGAATTATTTTACAAGCGCAAGAGGCACATAAATGGACCACCCAACAGGGTAAATAAAAGAAACCGGTATTGTTTGGTTCACCATTTTTATCCCTGTAACCATTTGCACCACTATCAGTCCTGTTAATCTCTGTTTGCTTCAGTAGTAGCGGAATATATAGTTCACGGAGGGATCAGATAGAAACACATGAGGCCTTGTTTGGATGTTGTCGGATTCACCTTAATCCACATGTGTTGAAATAGATTAGGGTGGAATTTAGTTCAAATTTCACTCCAACCCACCCCAATACACATGGATTGATGCGAATCCGACTACATCCAAACAAGGCCTGAAACGTTGTTATCACCCACTCATAGGCCTTATCCGTCTACGCTGCTCAGGAGTCGCATCCGCCCTGTTCTTGCGAGTCGCCTCTTCACGCCCTCTGCTTGCCAACCAAAGAACAAATTGTGTTTTTCATTACAATGTACAAGTGCGGCTGCAACTATTTCCATTTGTGTTACTGCTCCCTATGTGGAACCAAACAGCACCCAAAAGGCTATTACACACGGACTGAGCACAGGCGCCACCTACCCATGGTGCTTTGTGCCCAGCAACAAGCACCAAACACAACTTCATCATCACGGAATTCACCAATCATTAGTCATGCATCTCTGCGGAGTAGTTCTGAAATTCCATTGGTTTGTCTCACACCAAATAGCCCAAATATGGCTTGTGTCCTTGTCTCTTGCTGGCATACCAATCTAGTAGAGTAAACCGCTGCCCAGTTCCCTATTCTGAAGTAGGAGGTCGGGGGTGTTGTTAACGCAACGCTCAATTGCAGCACAGATTTGCATTTGCCTAACAAACTGGCACTCGATATTCGTGAACAAGTGTTTGATGTCTCCATTTAGCCAATGTCGTCGCCGCAATAGGTTGTTGGTCCAATTCCACTTCTGTAGTAATAAACAGACGAAGAATTTGCTACCTGGAGGCATTCACGAATCACGAGACTTCTATATTAGAGTAGGGACTGCTATGTTAGTGTAGGGAAGGGTGGTAGAATGGAGCCTACAAACTGAAATTAGTACACGAGTTGGCCGTGGCCACTAGCAATTCTACCACAGGCACTCGGCAAATGTCATATTGTACTCGGCAAACTTGGCAAAAGGCGCTCACCAAAAAAACTATCAGCAAAGCCATCTTTACCGAGTTTTATTTATCAGACACTCCGGTTTGACACTCGGCAAAATATATCACTTGACAAATTTTAAATCGAAAAAACCCTAAAAAATAGGATTTTTTTTTAAATTTGGGGAGACCCCCACTAGTCAGCCACAATAATTTTCATGCAAAATTCACATGCTACATGGCTGGTGGGATTCAAACCCGAGACCTCCCTCTCGCGTGTCTTCTCCTCAAAAAACCACTGCATTGTATTATCACTTGTGTTTATATTCCGTTTTGGTTCCCCACATATTATACCAAGCTAAGTGTAAATTGATTGTTTGAGGCACTAACGAAATTCAAATCAAAAAGTTGTCAACTACAAAGTTCTATAACTTTTGAGATCTACAATTTTCATTTAAGAAGTTTCTCCAATCGAGGTCCTTTATAAAATTTGAATTTCAGATTTGAAAAATTCAAACGTTGTTTTGCATGGTAAGATGATTTCAAATCAAAAAGTTGTCAACTACAAAGTTTTATAACCTTTTGACATATACAATTTTCATTTAGGAAGTTTCTCCATCCGAGGTCTTTTATAAAATTTGAATTTCAAATTTTAAAAGTTCAAACGTGTTTTCCATGACAAGATGATTTCAAATCAAAATGTTACCAACTAAAAATTTTCATAACTTTTTGAGATCTACAAATTTTATTTAGGAAGTTTCGAGGTCTTTTACAAAATTTAAATTTCAAATTTGAGAAATTCAAACGTAGTTTTGCATGGAAAGATGATTTCAAATAAAAAATTATCAACTATAAAGTTTTATTTATAACTTTTTGAGATCTACATTTTCTATTTAGGTTATTTTCCATCTGAGGTCATTTGAAAAATTCAAATTTTAAAATTTTAAAATTCAATCATAGTTTTGCATGATTAGTTAAACTCAAATGAAAAAGTTGTGAGCTATAAAGCTAGTTTCATAACTTTTCGAGATTTATAATTTTCATTTAGGTTGTTTTCCTATCCGAGGCCGTTTGAAAAGTTCGAATTTTAATTTTTTTTAAATTCAAACATAGTTTTGCATGACAAGATGAACTCAAATGAAAAAGTTGTCAACTACAAAGTTTCCTAACTTTTCGAGTACAAAGTTTATTTTGGTTGTTTGGTCATTTGTTCATCCGATGTAGTGGTTCTAACATTGTTCACAAATCTTATCTCTCTTGTAGTTTCATGAAACTTATGAGAGAAATATAGATTTTGTGAACAACTTTACTATCGTTTTGTCGAATAAAGAATGACCAAAATAAAAGTTATAGATCTTGAGAAGTTATACAACTTTGTAGTAGAAAACTTTTTCATTTGAATTAATGTACTGTTTTAAAGTATGCTTTGAATAAATTGTTTGCCGGGTGTAAAAAAACACTCTTTACCGAGTACAAAAAAACATTCAGCAAAGGAACTTTTTTTGCTGAGTATAAAAAAACTCGACAAAGAAGCTTTTTTGCCAAGTGCCTGTGCCAAAAAAAACCCTAGACAAAGAGCTGCCAAGTGTTTTTTTTTGCCAAGTGTTTTCTTTGCACTCAGCAAAGAAGCACCTGGCACTCGGCAAAGAGCCGGAATTTGTAGTAGCTAGAGCCCACATATTTACAGGAGTAGAAAGGTCAAGCTGCTCAGAATGGACCCAAAGGCTGAAAAAAATCGGAAAGGAGTTCATCATATATGTGATGTGCAATGTCATGTACCGAACGATGATCCTTCTATTTATTTGCAGATAGAGTGCTGGGAATAAAGATACATGATCATAACTTGTAATCTTGATGAGGTCCAAAACCGCCTTGTTTAGTTACAATTTTTTTGGTAAAATGGATACTGTAGCATTTTCGTTTGTATTTGACAAATATCGTCCAATCATGGTCTAACTAGGCTCAAAAGATTCATCTCGCAAATTACATGTAAACTGTGTAATTAGTTATCTTTTTTATCTATATTTAATGCTCCATGCATGTGCCGCAAAATTTGATGTGACGAAGAATCTGAAAAATTTTGCAAATTTTTTTGAACTAAACAAGGCCTAATTTGCCCCATTGCGCACAATGATTGATCAATGATGTCGCTGTTGTGAAGAGGGATAAGTCATTTGAAACAATCGCCATCTCCATGCCACCTTAGCCTTTGTGGTTGTGTTTATGACCAGGCTTGCCATAATCAGAACGGTCAGAGAGCATGGTCGAAACGCTCGAGATCAATGATGAAAATTGTCTTCTCAAACAGAGCAGGTGCAACTTGGAGCTACTCGCCAGTTCATCCTTTTACCATAATGCTAGGATCATGCTCGTGCATTGTAATGAGAATAAAAATAATGCTCAATCACCTAGCATGGGCTGCACGGTAAACAAGTCGAGGTCGACACACTTGCAGGCCAATGCTTTGTCCATTGTGGCTCTAATTGCAATATAATTTGAGTGTCCCACTTTGAACAAATAGTTTTGAGTCTAAATTATGACTTTACGAAGGTGTAAACATTTATAGCATAAATGGTTGCCTCAGTTGTAGAGTGCTGAAATGAGCCTTAACAATAATTGTTTCTAGATCAAAGGCTTTAGCCCAGCTTTATTAGAAAGCTTAACAGAGCCCCAATCCAGACTAGGGATACCAGTTTTACAGCAAGAACAGGCTATGCAAAAATTATCATCTATATTTAATATACTTATGTGCCACGTGTTGTTTGAACCAATAGTTGTTTTATTTATATACACTAATTTGCAGCGTGGATTTAGTATATATTTTAATGATTAGAAACTGAGTAAAGTGATTAAAAATTGTTTTCAGTTTTTTTTAAAAAAAAATGTTTGGAAGTCGTAAAAAATAAGAAAAGTTTGGCATGGTAAGAGGCCGAGGGGACTTATCATCACTATATCACAACATTTAATTCCCACTATGTTTGTGCAGCGACGACGACTCAAATAACCTCTGGCCTTGCACGTACCACCTACTACCCCACACACCACAGTGTCACTTGTGGCTTTAAATATGATGTACAGTCTTTTATCAATACATATGAATCTGTATTAATATTTTGACTTATGAACAATATTAAATGAAGTAAATTTAACTACAAAGTTTTAGATCTCGTCAAGAGTTACTTTGATATATTGTGTGTCTCTATCCAAGGTTATTTGAGAATTTAATTTATTTATCTAAAACCCTAAACGATCTCATACTAAAATTTCATTAGCTACAAAGTTTTAGATCTCGTTGAGCTCCACAATTTCGATATAAACTTTATCATCATCCAATTTCATTTGAAAAAGATATGATTATTTTTTAGATAATGGATATATTAGAAATATCCAGCCTCTACATCGAAAGATGTACACAGCCCAGGTTTACAAGATCTTCGAATAAAAGGAAACGAGAAAGCCTAAGTCTCAAAACAAAGTCAAGGACTCTAAAGCAGACAATATAAATGCTTCCACCCTTTATTGGAGATCTCTAAAGCAATCATTTCTAATTTCTTGCTTATGAAAGAGAGGGCGTCCTTGGCTTGCTCATCACGCTGCAATGGGCCCCAGAAGCGCAACCAATATGCTCCCCTGAAAATAACGTGCAAGATAGAGTTAGTTCTCATTTTATTAAAGATAACATCATTCCGGCATCTCCAGATAGCCCAACACATGGCAGCCACACCCACCCAGATCAAACCCTTAGCCATCTTATGCCGATTGTGAAGCCAAGTACCAAACATATGGTTTATCGATCTCGGTTGGGTCAGATTTGTAGCAAAGAAGATAATCTTCCAAATCATTTTAGCAAAGGGGCACTCGAGGAAGAGGTGTTGGATAGTTTCATTCTTATTGCAACAGATACATTTTTGACTCCCTTTCCAGTTCGTCCTAGTGAGGTTGTCCTTTGTTAGGATTACACCTCTTTGTAGGAACCAAAGAAAGATTTTTATCTTTAGAGGAATTTTTATCTTCCAGATCTTCTTATGACGACCTGGTGGAGAATCGATTTCTAGGGATAACAAAACTGTTCCTAGAAATCATCTATTTTAAGAGAAGTGACATAAGCAACCATCCTTAAAAGTTTTATTTCCAGAGGTGGTTCTTTTAAGTGAACCCTCCCTGACGGTTTACTTGAGCCTATTCGCTTGTTTGAATATCACTGATTTATTGTGAGAGAAAACATTGTTGGCTGGTAAAAAAAAGTATAGCTTATAAGACAAGCGAACAGATCTGCTCCTGAAAATGTATTTCCATGGCTGTTTGTAAGCTACAGTGCTTCTTGCTATACTTACAAGTTTCTTCTTATGTCGTCCTCTTGTGTTCGAAAATCATTTGTGCACTAATGAGTTTCCGTTGAAGGCATGCGTGGAGCACTATCATTTAGTTCGTGTACTTTGGGATGTGCCATGTGCTGTTCATTATATGAAAAAGCGTTAAATTCATACCCGTATACAGATGCCACCATGTACGCACGTCTATAGTAGTACTACAGACATGTTATACTAACGGTCGTCTGTAGTAACTGGCCGGTAGGGTCAGTGGTCCGGTGAGATCAACAGGCACGTCTGTGTAGTAAGATGTTATTACAGATATGTGTGTTGTTTCCCGAGTCTAGGATAGTAGGGTCAAAAGCTACGAACGTGTCTAAGGTATAGTAACATCTCTTATTGTGGACACGTGTTGACATAACTCTTCTGAGATATAGCTTTAGACATGCATTCGTGAAAGACGTACAATAGTTAGTACATACATGTGTTATGATTCTCAAGGCCGAGGATAGCGGTAGCAAAGTCTATGCGCGTCTGCAATAATTTGTCTTATTGAAGACGGCCTTGGTAGTTATAGAAGTGAGTTCCTCAGGCGTGTCTGTAGTATCCTGGGTGCTTTAGCTGGCCTCATGCGCAAGAAGAGCAAGGGTATTGGTGCCAACTAGGTCTCAGCGGGCTCTTGCATGGCTCTCATGGCGACAGTGCCTACCGTCGTCATGCGCAGTGCAGGCCTTTGGCTTTTAGCCTCGCAAGAAGAGAGTTGCCAGGTGGGAGCGTGCGCTACTGCTATCGGCAAGGGGCGCTCTGTTGTGGCGAGCGACAAGTCGGAGGGGATAGCTATACTACAGTGTAGGAGAGAGAGGCGTGCTGGTGTGGGCAGACGTGCTTTGTTGTCATCCAGAACGCCAATGGCCAGCAGGCCATGCTCTCCGGCCACGTAGGTAAGCTCTCGAGCCATCAGCGCTCCTCAATTTTCCTCTAGTTACAAATGAAGAACAAACGAGGGTGATGTTGACGAGGAGCCACGCCGTAAAGTTTTTACGAAGGTTTGCTGGTAGTTCCCTATAATTCTATGCCTGAAATGTTTGTTTGCAACCTCCAAAGATGTACGACTCTTGCCCTGGCACTCAGATGGGTGGACATTGGATGATTTGTAGCTAGGGATGTTGTTCATATATTTGGTTGCTAAATTGGTTTTGTATGCATCTTTATTGGTAGATATGTGATTACAAAAGCCAAGGAATTAAAAGTGTCTATTGACATACTTAATCCAGAAGCACTTACATTGAAGGCTATCCAAGAAGATAGACAATATTGCGTGGACTATCTAACATCCTCCCTAGCGAAACATGCCAACCAAAAGTTCGTGATGTTTGCACATCACTGTGATGGGCACTAGGTTGCTGTCATCATACATCGAGATTGGAGTAGGGTGATGTACCTTGACTCCAATAGAGGCAGGACCTCAAAGTTGACTCCTATCCAAGAAGTGATAGATGAGTGAGTATTATTTAGCCTACTATTGCCCTACGCATTTCTTTCTTAATTAAGTTAGTGGAAGTCAAAGAATTTTTATAACAAGTCATGTATGTATATGGCTTTTGGCAAATGGCAACCCAAGCCGAAGAAGAAAGGGCAGAAGAAAAAGATAACGTTGACCCATTATTTTAAATTTCCAGCAAGTAGTGCTTCCATTGCAGTTGTGAAGTTATTTTGTCAATTCAATTGGTAATCATGTGTTCCTTTGTTCGTAGTACCAGCAGCAAGGTCAGGGCTAGGACCACGGCTGTGGGTTCTCCATGGCATATAACTTGCTTGAGGTGTTGAAACAGATAGACTGTGAAGACCATAAGTACAACTGCAATGGCTTATGTATATGCTGGCACTCAACTACTGTGATCTACTTGAAGTTCCTTAATCCCCTAGGCTATCATGAAATTGAGTGCTTGTGTTGGGTCGTGGAATAGCAATGACGCTCGTTAGACCCTTACCTACCTGCTATTATATACTAATTTTGTGTAGGCAATTTAGCAAGTGATGTGATGCACTGTTGATGCTTTTTTGCATGTGAACACTATCAATAGTATCCCATATGCCTCGGGCATTGGCTTTTAGCCATACTCATTGTATTTTTGTGTTTACTGATGATGCCCTTTGGCAATTATAGGATTATAAAACAATGACACCTGAAATCAACCAACTAGGTCTTAGAGAGGAGATCGTGAGGTTTATTTTGGAGTAGATCATCAACAAAGAAGGCGACTTTCATATCGGTGATAATCGACCATGATCACATACCAGGTATATATATGTTCATTCAGTCTCTGCTTTTGGAACTGTGCTATGAGCTGTGAGTTACTTGGCAAAAAACTTGTGATGAACTATGTAAGATACATTGGAAGTGAGATACAATCTGCGTACTGTGTCTGATGAACAATCTGTGTAGTGTGTGTGATGAACAGTTGTGATCGATCTTCTATATATATATATGCTATTTCTATGATATCAGTGTGTATATATATATATGTGATTCTTTGTGTATATTAGTGTTGTCCTGGCTATAATGTAGGCTACAAACCTGTAAGCGAAACTCGTTTGTAGTATTTTCCTTACTACAGATGGGTCTATGGCCTAGACGCGTCTATGTAAGAAACATACTACAGACACGCGAACATAAGAGTCCTGTAGTGTGCTCCTCACTACATATACATAATGTGTCTGTCTTAGCATCATAACTACTAATAAATATATTGTACACATGTTGCTACTATGCTCTTTCAAACACACGTATTTAACTGCTGGTGTTTGTAGTAGTAACCTACCTTCAAACGCGTGTAGAGCACGAGCGTCTGTATGATGTTGACTAAAATAGATGCGCTTAAAGAACACGTCTGTAGTGTTATCTATACTATAGATTCGTGTGTACTAAGTGTGTTGTCGTTTATACAGACGCCGTATTGCCGCGCGTCTGTGACGCACTGAACGCTCGTCTTTTTTTTGACAAATCTAGAGGGAGCGAAGCCCCTACAGTGATTTTATTAAAACTGAACCAAACAACTACAGAGAAACAATAGAAAAATTACATCATCATTGCTTGAAGCTAACAGAAGCTTTAAGAGACAAAAAAGTAACAAACAAAATAAGCCAAAGAAGGCTATCTATTCTAAACTCTGAATCCATGAAAACAAATAATTTTCTAGCCCTGGCTTAACTCTATGCTTTGCATGAGTTCCTTGAAGAACACTCGTCTAACATCCATCAAATTGAATCTCTCCCCCCTGAAGATGAGACAGAATCTGGCATTCCATAACGCCCAACAGAAGAGGACTATGGTCTCCATAAAAAACTGTGAATTGAGCTGAACTTTAATCTAGGATATCAATTCAGGGAGGCTGCTGTTCAGGGGGATCTCAACGTTGATGGAGTCCCAAGACATCCTGGCAAAGGGGCAATCAACAAAAAGATGACTTACTGATTCCTCTAAAAGACTAATACAGTGAACGCACGAGTAATTATCCAGATGCATATTTTTTCTCCTAAGAATATTCCTGGTACTGAGCCTGTCATTGATGAGGAGCTAGGAAAAACCTTATGCTTCGGCTGACATCTACTCCTCCAAAGCTATTTCACATATGGATGGATTAAAGGATGATGACCAATCAGATGCTTATAAAATCTTGTGGAAGCAAAGTTGTCAGATCCCCAATAATAAGACCACTTATCAGGATTATCAGACAGAGTTGTGCCATTCATAACCTGCTGGATGCTCTGCATTTGCTGAAAAGCCACTTGGGAGAGTGGTAACGAGAACAGGTTAGCTAGCTCATCAGGGCCCAAACTAACAGCATTGAGAGCAGTGATCAATTTGTTCTTTGCAAAGGAATGCAGTTCTAGGGCAACAACAGAGAGGGCCTGAATAGTCCAATTATCCTACCAGAAAAGAATATTGGCACCATTTTCAAGATGAGGGACTGCAAAGTCTTTGAAAACAGGTAGCAGTTTTAAAATATCACACCGCCAGAAAGAACCTTTCCTTGTATAGTGGTTATCACTCCCACGTGAGTTGTCTTTTCACAAGAACATGGCAAGTTTTACCCTGTATATATGCTTTATACATGCATGATTCATTCCACACTAATCAGCATTTCTTAGGGAACAGTAATCACCTTTAGCTTTGACAAAAACAACCTAGGCATCTTATCCTCGTGTTCCAGCATAATACTCGCCCAGTGCAGAGCAACGCCTTTATGCAAGGATCATCCACCCTGCCTTGGTAGCTTTTTGTATGCCTGTTGGGTGTCCAATGCTGTAGCTTTTCTTAGCACATCATCAAGATGGATTTCTATAACCTTTGTTCTGCTTTTCATTCTGGGTACATTTGCCTGAAGAGCATTAATGGTTCTCTCATAACTCTGATCCCCAAGGTTGATGGACCCTCGAGGATAAATGACTATAGACCTATTTCCCTTCTCAACTCCTCGATCAAATTGATAACAAAACTGTTGGCTAGTAGGTTGCTGCTGTTAGATAAGCCTTGCGCCTTAGACTTAGCTGCATGCATGCGCACGAGCACTGACTTGTGGTTGCCGTGCGCCTAGGAGAACTGGCCGAGATTAGCTCGCCAAGACTCGCGACATGCAGCCACGGCTCCGACGAAAGTGGCGCGTGGGGATGGACGCGCGCAATGCGCTGCGTGGGCGCCGTGGCTGGATGTGTTTGTTTCTATATTTACCGCAATCAAAACAGAAAACGCTGCTTGTTGTTCGCAGCACCAAAACTCGATCGTGTCCAAGTGTTCGCGTGTGTTTCTCTCGCCGCCGCTTGTGCGCTCACCGTCGGCGTTCACCGCCGTTCGGTTTCCAACAAGTGGTATCGGAGCTAGGAGTGAGATCTTCCGTCGTTCGCCATGTCGTCTCCGACGAAGACTCGCAGCCGTTCCCCGGCTGGGAAGGAGAAAGGCGACGGGTCCGGTAGCAAGTCTACCGACAAGTCGCCGCGCGCGCCGAGCAGGTCCCCGGCGCGGCGTTCACGCACGCGCGACGCACGGCGCATCCGGGAAGTCGTCGTCGAGCGGATCGTGCGCGAAGGAGGCGGTTCC
>Ga0182004_10000360_pt1 | contig 26152 bp, 21 predicted proteins | sample Sormic07211540_1_FD_120479 | JGI IMG/M metagenome (GOLD analysis project Ga0182004, IMG submission 120479) | Endophyte microbial communities from Sorghum bicolor roots, Mead, Nebraska, USA - 072115-40_1 MetaG | ecosystem: Host-associated > Plants > Roots > Unclassified | place: USA: Nebraska...
ATGCATAGTTGCATTTGCTTGCCGGTGCCATCTACTCATCTTCACACACACTAGATAAAACTGTATGCAGTTTTTCAGTAACATTGGTACTGAAACTGGATACATGGTCAGAGTGGAGAATCAGTCTAGATTTCTGTATTGTATTGCTGTTGACTTCTTGGTGATATTACTGAAATAATGATGCAGAACTAGGCTTATACGTTGGCATACTGGAATGCGATCTTGGTAAATCTAATCATTAGGTACATATAATTTGGATCATAGTTAACTGAAGTATAACATTGTGGTTGGATACCATTATGCGTACCAAATATGGGACAATATGACCCAATTGTAAGACAGATAGCAATACATATTCCTACCAATTTCGGATGTTAGGAGTACTTCCAGGATGGTAACTATATGATTTTGAAACAAAGACTGACCATATATTCGGCACAGCATCAGATATAAAAATATCATCTTGAGTGCCTTTTCAACAGTGTGCTGGTCAACGCGCAGGAGAGGGCTCGCTATACCAGCAATGCTATATCACAAGTGTCGCAGAGCAATTTTTCCCTAAATGCATACAGTTTATAGAATAAAAAAAATGTGAGAATTGAAGATGGCCACTCGGATTACTACCCAACATGTGGCCTTGTTTACTTGCAAAATATTTTGCAAAATGTGAATAGTACTAATTGCATTTGTATTTGACAAATATTGTCTAATCATGGACTAACTAGGCTCAAAAGATTCGTCTCGTCAATTCCGATAATTAGTTTGTATTTTCGTCTATATTTAATACTCCATGTATACGTCTAAAGATTCGATGTGACGGAGAATCTGAAAAATTTTGTAAATTTTTTTGGGAAACATAGGGCGCAGTTAAACTGGGAAAGAGAGTGAAACATGAGTACACTGTCTATTCTAACACTTCTGCCTGCAGCTTGTACGGTGTAATGCTGTATCGTGCTAATTAATCTTCAATTGGCACTTAGGGCATGTTTAGTTGCCAATGGAACACAAAATGTTAACTACTTTGGAATGATGAAATGCAAAATGTCAAAATGTTCAGGGTTAGTTCCATCTAAAATACAGAATTTATTGTCCTCATTATGGTCTCTTGAGGCTCTTTGGGCCTTTTTTTTTGCCTCTTGAAGCCAAAATCCAAAATGGAGAATAATTACTTTTTTTTCTAAAATTTTTGTATGGTATTTAGTTTTATTATACAAAATAATGGACCAAAACTTAGATTTTTTACGGTTTTTTTTCTACTTCCGGAAATCCTCCTTCCATCCAGCATGGTGTGTAGACGAAAGAAGTCTCAATTCCAGCAAAACGGCCAGAGATCTCATGGTATTCTTTTGGACATATGTTGCCCAAGTCCTGAAATTTTGAGGTATTCCAGTGATATGCTACCGCTCTCCACAAATCTGCCTTCAGGTAGACAATCTCCTTGTAAGGATGAAACCCGAGAAATGACATAGATCCTGTGTAGTGCCCATCAACCGTATCTTCAGCGCTGAGAACATTGTCATCGTCTGAGTTCCATTCAAACTTGTCTTCCACTACCTCTTTATGCTTATCATTGCCATAACACCGATACTGATATTTGCAGTAGTTGATCTCCTGTAACATCCAGGGCCCATTTTGTTGATCACTGTGGGCGTTAAGTGCACCCAGCTTACGCGAAAAGGTCGTGAAAATTGAAATCAACACTATGCTTCAGTTCCCACACTGCTTGTTGGCCACATGATTCGTTGAGGAAGAAAATTTGAAGCCCATGCCAGTCATACTCAGATGCACAATACACGCCCTTCTCTGATCTTCCCAACGTATGGCATAAATAAGATCTGAATTCAACGCCTGCTGGCATTGGAATCAGCCTGTAATTTGCATTTGAGATGGATATCCTGCAAAAATGGAAAATAAAGGGAATCATCAGTGACAATACAGAGCATAAGTGCAGCCCAGCTCCAACCATAATTACATTACAAACGAAGAAATTAGCCAGCTATATAAAGAATGTTTAACACCTAGGTACCTCATAAAACCATTTTGGTAGGGAAGGTAGAGTGCTCCTCGCCAGTAGACCTTGGCGTCAGCAATGTCCGCTGCTGCCACACTGGCACGGCCTTCCGGAAGAAACAACCTGGTGTCAGCAATGGCCTCTTCTACCACACGGCCGCCTTCCCCGCCTTCCGGAACGAAGAGCCTCTCCTCCCAGCGCCCGGTCACTGATGAGTATACAAATGCTAGCACCTTGAGCTGCTGCTGATCGGAACCGATGAAGAACACCTCGTAATGCGGTGACACGGTGGGATCGTACACGAGGCATTTGATTTGGCCCTGGTGAAAGGCCTTATTCTTCTTCTTCTTCTTCTTCTTCTTCCTCCTCCTCCTCCTCCTCCTCCCCATCTGTCTTGGTCCAGGGCGCCGGATCCGGAGACGGAGGGTCGTCGTCCCGTCGTGGGGCGGGCCAGGAACTCCGGGGTGTAGAGCGCGCAGTAGTGCATGAAGATGCCGCCCACGGAGCGTGGGAGCAGGTCCGCGCGCAGCAGCCGGCGGGCGTCGACGAGGTCGCGCCACCACCGGCAGACGCACCGGGAGACGGCCAGGTTGCGTGGCGGGAGGCGGCGCAGGACGTCGGCGGTGAGGTCGTCGGGCAGCTCCCGTCCGAATGCCATCTCGTCACCACCAGTCAGGTCGTTGGCTTGTGGAATTGAAAAAAAAAAATTCAAATCGAAATCCGCACCGCAGGTAGGTGTATATATATTATATACTACTAGTGGACATATATATGGACAGAAGTTGAGATTTGGAGACGGATTCGAATCGTAATCGCTCCAGAGATTTCAACGGGTGGAGATTGGACGCGATCAGGATTCGGGAGATTGCTAAGGACAAAAAAAAACATCTTTGTTTTTGTGCTCTTTCTTTTAGATGGCTGTTTCTATGTTTTCACTGAAAAGAAATGTGATTAGCAGAATGTATGGCGATGTTTTCGAGAATTTTTTTTTTTTGAAAAAGATGTTTTCGAGAATGATAATGCTCATCATTCATCTTGACACTGATGAAAAAAATTCTAAAACTCTGCCCCACCTGTACACAGCAATACCGTAGTCAATGTTAAATGACACTGAAATTTTGCTCCCATGAGGAGTGAACCTAAGACCAACTCGTGTGGGTCCGGCATGGCACAGTCGAGAAGGTTTTCAACAACGTGGTTGAACTTTTCACAGCAAAGGAACTAAGACTAAGTATTTTTGTGAAAAAACTCGTCCTGGAACAATATCTGGACTAGATGGTCATCCCTGGGAGTATATGTTGCAGACCATAACTATGTCCTAAACAGCATATCAAAGAGAGTGAAATACAGGAGAAAATTTACAAGAGGCAAAATCATTCATCTGCTGTGCACAAGAATTTACAAGAGGTGAATATTTACAGCAATTTTTTTTGAATGGATTTTTACCTACTGAGCGAATGCTAGCCACTCCCACTCATGTGGCTTTGAGCAACGTTTGGATCTCTTCTAGTGTTCTTCCTTTAGTTTCTGGTACTAGCTTTGCCACGAACAGCACAGTGACCAAACTTGCTGCAGAGAACAGAAAGAATGTACCTGCGTACAGAAGCAGGTAGCTTGGAATCAGATACTTCTGAAGCTAAATTATCAGCTATACTGAAAATGTCTCCTTTCGAAAGGTCTGTTATTAGTTAACTGGTCCTTAAACAGCCAATAACTGTCCTATTTCTCGCCTCACTCTCCAATTCTAACAATGGTAAGGAACTTTACCTGCGGGGTTCCAATCCATGAGGAAGTTGAACGAGTATGATATCGCAAAGGAACCAATCCAACTGGCCAGGGTTACGAACCCTCCAGCTATTGCTTTCATGTCGATCGAGAATATCTGTGGCAGTAAGTCAGGAGATATCATGAGCCCCCTTTTACAGACCCCTAAACAAATGTCATCATTAAAATAACTTCACAGGATACTTTCTTACCTCGGACATGATAACCCAAGGAACTGGGCCCATTCCAACTGAGTACGCCGCATAGTATACCTGTTTTAGGAAGTAGGATTACAATGTAATAAAATCTCCAAAAGTTCAGTGGTGTCATTGTCGGAAAGCGTGCATTTCAAAATGTATCATGTTGATCTCAATCAGCTTTCAAGAGACTAATAACAAATTTAGCTTATAGTCATGGCATATCCAAACGAATTTACATTTAAAATTACAAGATCATAGGAATTTCAATTATTGCAATTTCTGTACCAGTATGCCACAAAGAGCCAAAGTAGGAACCAGCTGTGTGCACAGTCCTTGTGCCTGTAAAATCATGGAACAGAGAGAAAAACAAAAGAAGAGGAACAGTAAATACTCATTTTACTACATTATTTTCAGACAGAGATACATTGATATGCCATAGAATTCGACAAAAAATTATATACTTCAGATTTTTTTAACCATTTGGTTACGTTGATTCGATCAGTTCCATTTTGTTGATGTTTCCAGACTTCCATCCGGTTATTCAGTGGAACCTCACACGTGTTAGAGTGTCCTTGTACCCTTTATCTCATCATCATCAGATATAAGATGCTTAAAATCTGAGGCTTGAGTTGGATTTTGCAAAAAAAAGTTTTCTAATCCCTGAGGAAACCACTTCTTAGGAATTCCTCCTTTATTAACAGGGCTTCAGCAATTCGAAATGTCCAACATTCACAACTGCAGCTACTTTGTAGTTTGCGAGCAGACTCTAGTACTCTCAGATAACTAAAATTGACAAAAAGGAATCAAAATCAATTTAGTCAAATGAAACAATAGGCAGAGCCAAACTAGATAATGTTTTAAAAGTTCAGTAGTTAATCATATTTTTTCATAAATATTTATACCATTTGATTGTTAAGCTCAGACATTAAACCATACTGTAAATTCATGCGCTAAAATGCTCATGTTACCTTAAAATAGAATGATAGTCCAGTCAGAAAGCACCCAAGAAATGTTCCAGATGAAGAGACCTGAAAACCAAAGACACTAGACACATACAACACTGCTTTTCTTTTCTGTACAACTCAGATTTAGAGTGTTCATACCAAAAGAAGGGCTCTTCTTCCACTCCTATCCATCAGAAGGGCCCCAAAGAATGTGATTGGAATCTGAAAAAGGAAAAACAATTATAGAAAAATCCTATGACTAGTAGCTTTTATTGAAAAAAAAATGGCTAAACCTGAACCTGAATAACGCCAATCAAGGTGGTCCCAATTTTTCCAGAAAACCCTGAAGTTTTTAGAAAGAGCTGTAGATACCTCATTTTTTAAGAGGACAAAAATTATCTAGCTTGGATACCTGCAGAGGAAAAAATATAGCTTGTATAGAAACCTAAGGCGTTTATTCCTCCCAGTTGCTGAAAAATCATCAGGCCAACACCCACCTGAATATCAAAGTTACAGAATTAGTTCTGAACTTCTTTCATACTTTTTCAGAAAACAATAACTGGCAGACTGGCACCATTGATTTCTTGATTTTTGTTATCTTACAAGAAAAAATAAGGTATTTTTAAGAAAATAAATTAAGTGAATAAATTCTTACCGTGACTGCATACATATTTTTGCTCTGAAATAAATCTTGAAACCTGGCCTTAGGCAATCGGCGAATTGATTCTATATAGTCCTGGATAAAATGTTTAGTTTCAATATCTTATGATCTACATCATTTGATAAATGGAAACTATGTACGGAATAAATAACTTTGATCTCAGTAGCCTCTTCAGAAATGTCAGAATCTTCCCCCCTAAACTCCTGTAATGAAGCATGGAATTCTCTCTCTTTCCCTATGTTGGCCTGTCATATTATCAAACTGAATTTTAGAAGGAAGTGTACAATTAGAAGTTACAATTTTAGTCAAGGTTTTCTGTGCACAAAAGAGTTATATTTCATATTTTCATCACTATTATTTTGATATAGATAACCATGTGTGGAAATGAGAAATAAGTCATGAATGTAACATAATGTTGTTGTTGTTGTTGTAAGGTAAAATCAAGGAGTGCAGAATGTGTAATTCATATATATCCTATAAAACAAAACAGTTTAGAATAATCATCCGTCACAACAATATATGAAATTATTTTCCTATAACAACAAATCAAATGGAAAAAATATTTCGTCTCACAATATATGAAAAATGATGGGCAACAGAAAAATGGTGTTATTTTCCTCTAACAATATATGAAATTATTAAAAAAAAAATACTTCACAACACAAGTATGTTACATGCAGACTCAGTTACCATCTCACCAGCCACCTTGGAGACTCTGGAATGAAGAAAAGCCCCAGAAGTAGGACAGCACAAGGTACTAATCCTGCACAAAATGCTACATTAGTTTCTCTTGATGCTCGATTTGTCAACATACTCCTTCTGTCCCTGAATGGATAGATTCCTAGAGTTGTCTGAAGTCAAACTTTTTAAACTTCGACCGAATTTCTAGAACAAAACGTTAAGATCTATGGTATCAAATTAGTATCATTAGATTTACCATAGAATATATTTCATAAGGTGCTCATTTTATGTTATATGTTGTTATTCTTTTTTTATAAAGTTAGTCAAACTTACAAAAAATTGACTAGCACGGATTCTAGGAATTGATTTATTCAGGGAGGGAGTACATGTAAATATATTAGTGATTACCTACTAGAACCAAAGAGCGCCATGAAACAAGTGCTCCAATAATGTAAGCAGCTGAACACCCTGAACAGATGAATAACTTCATATCCAAAAGAGTCCATATTAATTATTATGATTCACTACACAAAAATAATAAGAGGTACTTCAGATCCAATTTCTCTGACCTGGTTTGAGGTTGCAAGGCCTCCTCGGATACCCTTTGGTGCTATTTCAGATATAAACACAGGCACCTGCGTTATTATAACCCCAGGAGTTGTTAGTGCATAGAGTGTGGTGTTGACAAATAAAACTTTTTTTTAAGAATGTTTGAGGCTGGGACATGTTTCCATTTCTTAAACAAAAGGTTTAGAACATAAGAATGAATATTTTAGGTACATATTGAGAACTATAGATGTTCACCACATAGGAAAGAACTCCAGTACAATATCCCAGCAAAACTCTTCCAGCATAGAGCATGATAGCATCCTTCATGTCATTAGAGGAAGGCCAGTATTACGGCTACAAAATGGCAGTCAGCAGATGATGCAAGAAAATAGCTGATGGAGGAGCATACCTTGGCAAAATATACAGTAAGCCAGCCAAAAATGCCTACAACTGCTGCAAATCGCATGGTCTGTGATAAATGCAAATGGAAGAAATGTCGTGAAGATGAATAAGGGTAGCCAGTTTACTTATCAATTGCTGCAGTTAAATTACTTAACCATTTTGCGTCCAAGAATGTCTGCCAGGCGACCGCTAGTCACAGCACCAATCATTGCTCCAATTGTCAAGACAGATCCAAAGAAACCATACTACAAGGACATGAGTCAAAAAAGATTTCTTGTCGAAACCAACAGGGGCCTTCTGTACAACATTAAATTTTGTAAACGAAGAATTGAATGTCGAGAGAGAAAAAATAAGATCAAAGGGTGAAATCAGTAGCTTAGTTACATTTTGGATCATAGTATCTAGTTATCTACTTGACCAACTAAACTTTGCAAAACAGTCACAGTTAATTCATATTCTGCTTTGATCAAATAAAATGTTTTTTTTTGCTGCTCTACATCTAGCCTGCTACCACCTACCATTAGTTGGCACAAAAGTTAATTTGATCCACAGCCAAAAGAGATAAGATAATTAGTACCCATGCACTACAAGAACAATTTGTACTATATGTATATACTGCAATGTCAAGTGCCAACCAACCTCGGAGTTGGACAGCCCAATGTCGCTCACAATTCCAGCTTGAGCCGGCGCAGAATACCCCACCTGCATACCAGTGCTCTATATTGGAATCAAATCAAGAGCAAGCTTCCTGGATTTTCTTTAAGACCGAAGGATTTTTTTTCTGGATTTTTTTTATAAAGAAAATGAAGTATGCTTATAAAAACAGAGTCCTCACACAGGTGCCGAACTCGAAGGAGCCGCATACGACCACCGCGGTGGCGAGGAAGACCCTCCACAGCGACCCTTGCCCCTCGCTGCCCCTGTACGGCGCCTTCCCAGCCGCCGCCCCTGGCCCCGACGCCGCAATGGCTCCGCACGCGCCATTGGCTCCCGGAGGCGCTGCTGCCGGCAGCCACCGCGCGACCGGCAGCGGCAGCTGCTGCGCGCCGCGGCCGTCGTGCCGTGTGGCAGTCGGCCGCTGCCAACGCCTGCGGTGGCGGAAAGAGACGGAAGGGGCGGCGTTGCAGTGGAGCAGCAGCGGCGATGCTGCGGCGGATGAAGGGAGCGTTGCAGCCATACCTGGCGGAACAGAGGGTGTGAGGCTCAACTGCTTCACCGGGAGGTGTTTTCAGGTTCTAAACTGTCTCCATCAGGTGACGCACTCAAATCCAAATGATGATCCAGGCCTTGTTTAGGAAGTGTTTGGTTGGGTTGTTAAAGTTTAACATATTCTGTAGTATTTTTATTTTATTTGACAATTAGTGTCCAACAATGGATTAATTAGGCTCAAAAGATTCTGTCTAATAAATTATTCTATAGCTGTGTTTTTAGTTTCGTAAATAGTCTATATTTTATGCGGTAAACTTTAACATATGCAGCCAAACAGGGTCTTAGTTTTCAAAAAAATTTGCAAAACTTTTCAGATTTCTCATTACATCAAATCTTATGGCACATACATGTATCATTAAATATAGATAAAAGAAATAATTAATTACACAGTTTACCTGTAATTTACGAGATGAATCTTTTAAGCCTAGTTAATCTATAATTAAATAATATTTGTCAACCAAAACAATCAAATAAGTCCGTTGATTAGAAAATGCATACACTAGACCGATAGACAATCAGATGAGTGTAACAATCAAAGCCCTAGGACAAAACAATATAATGCTTATCTCTGCAAAAAAAAAAATATAATGCTCAGACCCATTAGTGTTATATAGGTCAGCTAGTGTGGTCCACGTGTTCTGTTTTGATGGAATTAGTTTTATATTAATTATTTAAATAGGTTTGAGTCAGCTCATTTTTTGACTCTCTAAATAAAGTACCTCTATATTAATCTTTTCCATGAAATGGAAATAAAAGTGTAGATTCTCCACATGTTGCCGCGGTTACGAAGGAGGAATATAAATATATAATTCTTTTAGTAGCATAATCGTGAGGACTATATCTATAGTGGATGATATGTGTCCTGCTAATATGGATATCATAATTCTTGTGCTAGTGAAATTTAATGCAAATGATAGTAGATTGCTGAGATGGACACCTTGCATATCAAGAGAAATTAATAGTGGCAAATGATAGTGGATTGCTGAGGTGGATGTTTTGTATTTTAAGAGAAATAGATAGTGGAGTTGATAGTGGAGTGAATAAAACTCGAAACTATAACTGTTGCTTTATGGACAATTCCGAATTTAACAGGACAATGATATGAACTTGTTACCTTTCAAAAAATGATATGAAGTATTATTTGTTGTTCAATAAAATTTTGACGTGGGCCTCGATTTTCAACAGGACGACGAAATGTAGTTGCCATGGTAATACAACTATAAAACCACAGTCGTATCTGTGAATATAAAAATGCATTGCTGATTGATCTGGAGGGACATGATACAAAAATGCTGATCATGAATATAAAAATGTACTGCTGATTGATCTAGAGGGACATGGTACATAATGTCGGTTCAGTTGCTGCTCAAGCTCAAACAATCTGGAGGGACATGATACTTAATAATACTACATAATCTCAATCTGCAGTCCTTAACCTACATAGGGTACACTACATATTACACGGAGGTGAGCAGGAGAGAAGGGGAGGAGAAGCGGGGGGAGGTGAAAATTGTATTGTTTCTTCTATGAGCAGAAGTCTGACGGTTGAGCACACGGTGAAGGTGGGAAAGGTAAACGTGGACATCATTTTCCATCTTAGAATTATTCTGTTGTGTCCTGTAAATTCCCATTTTCCATCTTGGAATACTTCTGTAGTGTGCAGTAAATTCATTTTTATCTTCTGGTGTTTAGAGAGTCTTGGATCTCCTCTAGTGTCCTTCCTTTGGTTTCAGGGACCAGCTTCGCCACGAAGAATACAGTGACCAAGCTGGCCGCAGAGAACATGAAGAAGGTACCTGTACAAAATAAGCAATGGAACAAACGTAAGCAGATGGGGTACATTACAATTTCATTCCTTTTCTGTTAAAACTGAAAGTTTACTTTTGATTAGGCAGATTTCATAAGACACTGTTTTTTACCAAAGAGGAAAAAGAAGTCTAAAATTGCAGGTGAGCAGCAATACTCTAGGTGCATTACCTGCAGAGCTCCAGTCCATAAGGAAGCTAAACGAGTAAGAAATCGCGAAGGAACCCAGCCAGCTAACAAGGGTCACCAAGCTTCCACCAATTGCTTTCATGTTAATGGAGAATATCTGCCGGCAGTCAATTTGAGCAATGGTAAATCTCCAGCAAAATTTAATATTTGCCCATCTGTCATAAAATCATCCGAAAACAAATAAAATCATGTTTCCATTTTACCTCAGACATGACAACCCAAGGGACAGGACCCATTCCAATTGAGTATGCCCCGATGTAAACCTATTTCACAAAACAGCACTATAAGGCAATTTCAGACTACAAGAAATAAAATGCATAACGACTAGTGTATACAGGAATATAGATCTTCACAATTTTCCATGGTACTAGGTATAATAATTTTTCAAGAGGCTTAACATATAGCTTATGGTCATTGGAAGTTTCAGACTGTAACCGAAAGAAAGCAAAAGCAAAGGGACATTGTATCTCTTACCAGTATGCCAGAAAGAGCCAATGTGGGAACCCATTCTGGGAAAAGTCCTTGTGCCTAAAGATGATGAAGCATTCACCATTATATATATAGAAACATAGATAAACGTCCTATATGCCATGCAATCCTTTTTAGAATAAACTGAAATTTTTACCAGCTGGTGCCAAGTGATTGCCATCATGCTAATTTAAGATGCTATCATATATTATGTCAGTTTCAATAGTAATTTTCCATACCAGGTTAGAAAAATTATAGTTACCTTTAGATAGAATGATACTCCAGTGAGGAAGCAGCCCAAAAATGTTCCAGATGCAGAGACCTATAGGATAAAAGGATCTCACAAAACATTCTACCTAGCAATCTTTCTTTGTGTACATCAGCTCAGCTTTGTAGTGTTTATACCATCAGGAGAACCCTTCTTCCACTCCTATCCATGAGGATGGCCCCAAACAATGTAATTGGAATCTGAAATGATCATGGTTATAAACAAAAGTATTCTAATTAGTATTTTTACCAGCTGAAAGCAGCTTATCTCAAACCTGAATAATGCCAATCAAGATGGTTCCAAGTTTTCCAGAAAACCCTGAAGTTATGATAGAAGCAACATATTCATAAAGGACTGTTACAAAAGGACAACACAATATTAGAGACATTTGCATACCGGCAGAACTGAAGATATAGCTTGCATAGAATCCAACACCATTTATCCCTCCGAGTTGCTGAAAAACCATCAAGCCAACACCCACCTGTGCATATAAGATCAGCAGTTATATGCCTGGCAAATATTTCTGAAAAGTTCCATATGGTCAAATTTCGAATTCAATGAACAAAATAGATGCATATTCTAAGGGTATGTAGTTAAATAAATGATTCCTTACAATGACTGCATATATATTTTTGCTTAGAAATAAGTCTTGAAGCCTGGCCTTTGGAAAGCTACGGAGTGATTCAATGTACTCCTGAAAAATTGAGCTGTCTAAGCATAGTACATTATCAATTCCAGTATATATATAGCCTGTCAAGATAGAAACCAACTTTAATCTCAATTGCCTCTTCTGATACATCAGCATCCTGTCCACGCAGCTTTTGCAATGAGGTGTGGAATTCCTTTTCCCTTCCGACATTGGCCTGTGGTTTAAATGCATTGTAAAGCTCACAGCAAAAGATTCATCACAACATAGATGAATCAAAAAAATTTAGTTTAGTTGACGAGAATCATTCGGTGATTGATGAATTTACTTTGTATGTCCTACTGACACTACCATTGTATGAAGCAGTGAAAAAGCTGGGTTCTTTTTCCACCACAAACACATCCAAAAAGTCACATTTGATAGAACATTCAGCTAAGACAGAAGTTCCTTACCAGCCATCTTGGTGACTCTGGAATGAAGTAAAGCCCGGCTAGCAGAAGAACACAAGGCAATAAACCTGGACCAAAACTTTCACTCGTTTCCATCCAGTTTGAATTCGAAGAATAATCATGTATCTAATGTTGATGTGAACGCAACATACCAACAAGTACCAAATTTCGCCACGCAACCAGGGCTCCTATGATGTAGGTAGCTGAGCTTCCAGAACAGATCAAGAGCTGCACATGCAGCCAGTGGGCTATATTAGCTGTTAAAACTATCATGCGTGTCACAGGACTCTTGAGTTCTAGTTTTCAAACCTGGTTTGATGTTGCGAGCCCCCCACGGAGATTCTTTGGTGCTATTTCAGCTATGAATACAGGCACCTGCGGATCCAACACATGGTCAGAACACTGAAACGTGATAGTTTTCATGTTTAAATCACGAGTGCTGGAACTAATTTAGACAGAGAGCAAGCATAGAGTAAGCAATGTAGTACATAAGAGTTAGTATTTTAGGATGTTTACCACATAAGAAAGAACTCCAGTACTGAAACCCAGTAAGATTCTCCCAAAGTAGAGCATGATAGCGCTCTGTACATTCAGGATAAATCATGGTTATGAAAACAGGCAGTGAGCTGGAACAGATAATTAATGACAGAGAATGTAAGAACGAGAATTATCAACGATGAACAAACCTTGGCCAGATGTATAGAAAGCCAACCAAAGATGCAAATAGTAGCTGATATCCGCATGGTCTAACACAAATCAAAACAGAGGATATAGCGAGATGATGATCTTTAGTAAAAATAAGAAAATTGGCCTCAATTGACAGTGTAGTAATTTAACCATTTTTCGTCCAAGAAAATCAGCCAAGCGCCCACTAGTAACAGCACCAACCATTGCTCCAACTGTCAATATAGATCCAAAGATGGCAAACTGCAGGTTGTAATATGTACAGTAAGACGATCTAAACTTTGGCTGTCAATTAATATATTTTTTCATACAATGAGATTTAACATTTCAGCACGACAGAGGTAGATCCAACAGTAGTTCTAATATTGTTACACTAATCATATGGTTTACACTGCGTCATAGCAGATTTTAGTGACAAGTACTAGAATTTTGAAGAAGAAACTTTGAGTGCACTGAGAGGACAGTTGAGTTCATTTTCCGAAGATGATGATGGTGTCTCGAACCTCGGAGATAGATAGACCGACTTCATCTACAATCCCTGACTGCGTGGGAGCAGAATAGCCGACCTGCAAACAAACATGGCCGAGGAAATAAACCGTGTTAGACATATAAAATAAAGACAAACGCATTATCAGCACGTCCCACTGAAACGCAGATGCAGTATTATACATGTATAATACTGCATTATATGTATGTACATGTGCCAAGGACATGATAGGAAATGGAATCTTGTCATCTAGCTATTAGAAAATTTAGCGCTAGAGGGTTCTTTTGCTAATAAGAAGACACGTCCAAATCTGACGAACTGTTCATATTCACAGTGATTGGGGGCTTTCTTGGAGCCTTGGGCGCAGCTGATATGCTTCTTTTTTTTTTTCTGATTATTTTTTAGACATATGCGTGCATTACTGATTTACAGTAGTAAATATGGTAACAACGGGCGAAAGGAAGGTACAGTGATATATAACTAAGAAAAGACCGTAATTAGCTGTATGTCATCAGTAATAATCACGTCCAGGGTCCAGCATGTATGGTTAATATTACACATAGCCACATCACATGGAACGCAAAATGTGCATCAGAAACTGAGAACATGGAACGCAAATATGCATGGCGGTGGCGGCGGGTTCATTCTTACGCAGGTGCCGAACTCGAAGGAGCCGCAGACGGCGACGGCGGTGGAGAGAAGGACCATCCGCAGCGAGCCTGCTGCGTCGGGCCGCCCCTCCTCGCTCCCGCAGTCGGACGCCGCCGCCTCCTCCGGGCTGCCCCGGATCTTATCGTGGTCCTCCTTGCCGCAGTGGCGGAGGAGAAGCGGCTCCGTCGTCGTCGTCGTCGTGGCGGCCCCGACCACTCCGGCCTCCACATCGTCCGCGGCCCGCACTATGCCCATTGTTCTCGTGTTCCGTGTTGCTACCGACGTGAGATGATATGAGATGATGAGGAGGCTGCCTCCGGCCAAGATGGAGATGGATGGATCGGGAGTTGTGGACACACGCAGCAGTGGTCTCCGGCGTCCGGCGGCCTGGGCTGGTGAGTGGGCGAGACAGCGCGACCCGGTATTTATACAGCACACCGGCGTCCGGCGCGGGGGCGGGAGGGCCGGAGGGTCAGGGGTGGCCCAGTGTGGGACAGAGGAGAAAATATCTCCGGCCCTTTTCGTTTTCGGTCATCTAAGATGAGAAATATCAATAGCGGTGTTTTGTCTCGTCTGATCACGCGATAAGTTTAACAAATTTGGGAGATCAAAGGTTAGGAACGCAAAGGACGATCCTGGCTGTTTATATATTGTATAATACAGTACTAGTAACTAATTAATCTCCATGGTTGGTGACAGCTAATAAGCCCCCATAGCCCGACGCAACCAGGTGATAAAAAGCAGGTCGAATTTTGTGAACCCATGATGACGATAAAAAAAAAAAATCACATATTCTCATCTCATCTGCACGACTGTATCGAATACAATCTGCCAAAGAATGCACGACTGTAGCGCGACTAGGCGACCGTGTATACCAACGATCCATGTTCCTGCTGCAAAGAATGCATGTTACCTGCCACGGCACGCCGACGTGGGATCTATTCTAGTTTATGTGTCCCCAATTATTAGGATCGAATCGAACGAATTCACCATCCAAACTTTCCGCAATTTCCACCACGAGCTGCTATTCCAGCTGCCGACATCCCATTCTCACGCGGGGATGACAGAAGAAGAAAAAGCTCGCTGAACCAAAGGTGGAGGTGCGGAGGTTGGAGAAGGATGCAGCACAAATGAAATGGGTGCGTTGCGCCGCGCGCTGCCATCGCCAGCTTATTCGCTTGGCTGATAAGTCATGTTTGCTGATTTGTTGTGAGAGAAAAACACTACTGAATGACTAGTAGATTCGGCGTATAAGCTCAATCGAATAGGACGTTGTCCCATTGTTCGTTTTGCATATATTGCAGTAGTCGGGTTATTATTATCAGTGCGTGCTGTCGCTCTGCAAGAATTGTGTTGCATCAGTGGTTGCAGTAGTGAACAATGTGTAGCAATAGCAGTTGCTATAAGTGACTTGCTTAGTGCAGCAGCTGGTGGTTGTGGTGAACTAAATTTCATCTGTGTTCATTAACTATGTGCTACTGAACATCATGTTTAACTTCGTCGCACACTGGACCAAGTTCAATAACATGTATATGAACGATGCGGTTCTGTACTACGCTTTAACAATTTTTCCAATGTGACATCCGGTGTTTTGTTTGTGATAATAAATTAATGATGAACAGTAATGTAGCTGCGTACCACTTGGTTGGGCGTCAGATTGGAACAGATCCTGACGTGAGATGTGTAGATGGGCTGGCCCCTCTGGCCACCCATAACAGTTGTCAATTAATGGTAAATATGAAGTCCAATCTTCTTCATGATGAAATGTTTGAGTATCAAGAACTGAGATCATCCTATTAAAGTGGAAACCGCTAGAAACTGGTGAGGCAACTGTCCCTTGGACGAGTTCTGACAATACGAAATGTCTCTCAAAGTATTGCTCATATATCATATATATTGCAGTAAAATGAAACGAACTCTGAGATTTTAGCATTATTCTTGTTCTGAATGATACAAATTGACAACTATTTTGATTCTTCACGAAAATTCTACACTGGCCTACAGGAGCCACAGCACTTTGACAAGCTCTACAACAAGGGCAAAATGCTACAGTGAAGAGTTGATTACAAACCAGCAATGACACTAAAATTTTCTGATCTCACTTTAAAAAAAAAAGTTCTGATCTCCAGAATCTTCTGCTGAAGGCATTTGAGTACCCAAGACAGCACCAGAAAAACAACGTCGTCTTGCTGATCGCACTGTTTTTTCAGCACTACTTCAGCAGTACCTTCTTGCTGATGCTGATTGATTCCTACTAGTGTTTCTACTGGCTGCTAACCAAAATGTTATGCAGTTGGTGGGAGTAAGATACATTGCCTGTACATAGCTTATCAACAAGTATGGTACAAGCAAATCTGCCTAGTCCAAATCCAACCTTGAACATTATATTCAGGACCAGCAACGCATCATCCAATCGCCCACAGGTGCTCAACGATTCCACCAAGTAATCAAATGTCTGTTTTCGAGGTTTTATGTTGTCCTTCAACATACCTGCTAACCATGCCATGCCCTCATCAGATCGGTTGATCTTACAAAAGCCATTAATGATGCGATCATTGCTCCACACCAGTGGCTCCAAGCCCTTAGCCCGCATCAAGTTGATCAGGTCTACTGCAGCATGCACCTGTCCATTCTCACACATGGCGCCTATAAGAGGACTGAAAGTTGACACCGTTGGCTCCAAACCAGATGATAGGAACCACTCATACATCTGTATCGCCGAGTCCAACTTCCCGACCTTGCATAAGCCCCGGATCAATGTGTCATAAGTGATCACATCATGCTTAATTCCCTTAACTGACATTTCCTCAAACACCTCGAGTGCATCATACACCCTCCCATGAACACAGAATCCTTTGATGAGAATGTTACAGCTAACAGTAGTCTGCTTGAACCCCTTCGCAAGCATTTCATCATATACCTTGCGGGCCTTCTCAAGATCACCAACTCTGCAGTAGTAACTGACAAGGGAGCAGTAGGCATACTCATTGGGCTGGATGCCCCTGTCCACCATCTCATCCCACATCTGCTGTGCATCTCCAATGAGCCGCATTTCGCATAATCCATGGATCACCGTGCTATATATAATTCTGTCAATTTGATAGCCCCGCTGCTTGATCTCTCTGAACACACGCAGAGCCTCTCCACCCATCCTCCGCCTGAAGAGCCCGTGTATGACACGCTGGTAAATCACCTTGTCCGGGGTGCACCCGGTGGAAATCATGAGGTGCAGCGTGTCGGAGACCTTGCCAAAGTTGCCGTCGGCCGCGAAGGCGCCGATGAGGTCAGCAGCGGCGTCGGCCGGCAGAGGGGACCCACGGCGCGCGGCGTCGCGGAGGAGGCCGAGGCCGTCGAGGGGGCGGCCCTCGGCGGCGTAGGCCCGGGCGAGGCAGCCGACGGTCCTGGCATTGCCGGGGAAGTCTGGCGAGGAGGAGAATGCGGAGAAGAGGCGGAAGACGAGGTCCGGGCGGGCGGCGCGGAGTGCGAAGAAGGACGCGACATTGAAGACGCGGAGGGAAAGGTGGATGCCGAGGTGGGAGGTGAGGAGCTCGGCAACGTCTGCGGTGAGGTTCGGTGGGAGGCGGAGGAGGAACTTGTCGACCCCGGGCAGCGGAGGGGAGACGTTCGCCTGGGCGGTGTCAGGGCCGGGGGTGGGGGCGGGGAGGTGTGGGGACAGAGAGCGTAGGAAGCGGAGCGATGGAGCCACGGCCGGAAGAAGGCGGGAGAGCGTGAGGCGAGCAAAGTCTGGGTGGAGGAGGACGGCGCGAGGGACCAAGGAGAGGAGGTAGAATTGGAACCGCGGGAGCGGCGTGCGGAGGGCGGCGGCCGCGGCGAGGTCAGCCGCCTTGGAGATCGTCGATGGAGTCAGAGCGCCGGCGGGATCGGATGCGGTGGCGGAGCAGAGGCGCCTGGCGAAAAGGAGCCGAGGCGGGGGCATGGTGGTCCCGGCGGCGGCGGCGGCGACGGCGACACAAGAGGCGGGGGTCAGTCAGCAGCGGTGCGCGCAGAGATTTGGTTGTGGCCTCGTGGGCCGTATGCAAAATGGCCCATGGGGCTTTCAGGTTGGTGGGTGCTCCCACCTTGTCAAGAGCCTTCTGCGAGGACTGCGTCACAAAACACCCATGGTCCCGAGCCAAACCCCGGAGAAACCCTAGCAAGACCGGTTGTCCCTCTCAGGCGCGGCGCGGTGCGGTGCGGCATCCCCGACGAATGATGGCCGGATATCGCAGTCGGAGTCCGAGTGGGAGCTACAGCCCGCGGCGGCGGTACAGCCGGAGCCCTCCTAGGCGCAAGCGCTACGATGACCCCCGGGACCGTTACCGCTGGGCCGGGGCCGGCGGAGGCGGGGACCGACGCGGTTACGGTCGGCCTTCGGCGCAGTCCGGTCTCCTCATCCGCAACATCTCCCTCACAGCCAGGTGAATTATTGTTGTAACCCATATATGTGCCTGCAGTTCTGCCTCGTATGACCTACGGTTGGCGGACGTGGCGCCACCTGGTTTGGTCAATGTTTGAAGCCGGTTAATTCTGTGAAATTTCTGGCTGCTGCATGTAAATATATCTTGTCGACTCGATTGTATTTTGTATGATCAATCCTAGTTTTAGGATTAATTAATTATTGACTTTGCCTGTCCTCTGATGTGTTATTTGATTTGTTAAATGCTATGCACAAAACAAAAACAAATATAGCAGTTTGTTTTCAACATTTGATATTTGCAAGTGTAAATGTGTTTCAATTTTCTGCATGGTGATGAATTGTTTGGTGGTTTGCTTGCTAACAAATGTTTGAATATAAATTGCGCTGCAATGGGCTGTTTAACAATTGATGTTTACTATTAGATGTGTGCATGAATAACTGATGGAACTGTTTATCAGAATTTCCTAGGAAAAAAATAAGTCCATCTGTCATCGCAAACGCATTGGGTTTTAGAAGCCATTCACTAAATGGGCTGATGATGTGCATCCTTAGTCTTCTCAAAGCAGCTTTGTATATCGATGTCATATCCTTCATAGACTTGATCAATCATGTTTAAGCCATTGTCTAGTCTTTGACAAGCCTAGAGTCAGTTTGTGTTTCTCTTCAATGTCTTGGTAGGAGAGTTTGCCAATCACTTTAGATGAAAATATGTGAATCGTCTGTCTTGGTGGTCATGGTTATTACTCAAGGAGCACTGGCTCTTTCACATCACATAATTCCAATCCTCTCATGTCAGACAAAATTTTGGATGTTTGTGCATCTTACTTGCAGCTTGATGAACTTTTTGTAACCTTGCAAATGGTTCCATCCTTTTGCAACTGCCAATAAAATGTTATAGTAAGATATAAGTTGCTGCAAAGTAATCAATATGATATACCTATGTTCTGTACTATTGTGAATTTGTGATGCAGTCTGTCTTTTGCGCCCTTGGATGGCTTTACAATGTCGCTAACTGATTTTGTTCTGTTATTGGATTTTCATCTGCTGCAGGCCAGAAGATATTCGTGTTCCATTTGAGCAATTCGGTCCTATAAAGGACGTTTACTTACCGAGGAATTTCCACACCAGGTAATAGTTGATTTTTAAAGTTTCTTTGCTTTTCTTATGTCAAACTTGAGTTCAACCTCATGCCAGCCTGTTCATTAAGGGCTTAAGGCTATAATATACTCCCTACAGTCAAAAGTAAGTGGCCTTTGGATTATTTGCAAGTCAAAATTTTCAATTTCGATTGGATATTACTTTATATGAGTTGCTTTATATTTCTTGGGTTTGAATATTTAAATTTTAAAAATGATATGGGTAGATTTGTCTTGAAAAGTAGTTCCATAATAGTATACTTGATATAATTTACAAGCATTGAAATGTGTTTTGGGAATTATGTTGTTGTCCAAAATGACACTTCTTTGTGACCAGAGGGAGTATGTGCATAGCAGGCAAACAAAGTATTTTGAACAATGAAAAAGTATTTAGATGAATTAACTTGCACAGCAATAATTAGGAGACGGATGCACTGTTGTTTGAGTGGCCATCTCTGGTGTTCATTCCAAGACATTATATTAGTTTGACCCATCTGGATGTATGTGATAATGTAATAGAAATGTCATATGGCCTGAAATTCTCTCATTAAAAAATTCTGGTTCTTTTGGCAATAAAAAAATCCTGTTTAATATGTTGGCAAGTTTTTGTTGTATATGTTCCCTGTAACCCTGTTTTTGATAAATAGTTCTAAAGTGTATTTACTATTTCTTTATTAAATAAGGATTGGAATGAACAGCCAGCTGTTGGAACAACAGAGTATATTTGTCGAATGACAATGACTTTTTTCCTTCTTATATTAATCCTTGGTTGAATTTATCAATTTTACAGGGAACTTCGTGGTTTTGGATTTGTCAAATTCCGCTACCCTGAGGATGCTGCAGTTGCCAAGCAAGAGATGAATCATCAAGTCATCGGTGGTCGAGAAATTTCAATAGTTTATGCTGAGGAGAATCGAAAAACGCCACAAGAAATGCGCAGGAGAACAAGAACGAGGTTCATTTATTTGTTCCTTCCTTTGCTATGTGCTCTCGGTTGTCCTTAGCAACACCATAGTAAACTTATAACCTGAAGTAGTGAAAAGAATACATCTGTGCTTTCGTTTATGTAGTGGTAGGTACATGGAGGGAAGATACACAAGACGATCACTATCAAGATCTCCAAGGTCTCGTTCCCACTGTAAGTGTGAAGCGATTTAATGTTACATTCTTTCATTTCATTGTAAAGTAGTAAACCCTATCACTTTCTTGGCAACAGCTTATTCACCGTCGCCTTCTCCAGTTAGGCGTGACTTCAGGTTTGAATTCAATTTCTTTCAAATTGTTCTTCAATCCAATAGATCCTCTGAATGCCTCTGCTATTTGGCCTTTTAGGAGCAGTTGCATTTTTTTCCAGCTTGTATGGATATACATTTTATCATGACCATACCATTAGAATGTGCCAAAGTGGTTACATTGTTCCAAGTATTCTGTTTTAATTTGTCATGAACAATATTTTCATAACATGGTAATTTTAGAACACATCACTGTAATTTAAATTAGCAGTCCAAGTTGCATACTGGTGATTGTGTCAATGTTCAAAATATTATATATGTTGGAACCAAGGGTGAATATAATAATATATTCACTGTATATTTTATAACTTGTTTGTACCCCCTTTATGATTTAAATATAATACTCCCTCTACCCCTAAATAAATCAACCTCTAGAGTTGTCTTAAATCAAACTTTTGTAAGCTTGACCAGCTTAATAGGAAAGAATATCAACATCTAAGACACCAAATAAGTATAGACTATAAAAGTATATTATATGGTATATCTGAAAAATGATAGTAATTTTGTGTCTAAATATTGTTTTTTTTCTATAAAATTCGTTCAAATTTACAAAAAAAATTTGAGTTAGGACAGCTGTAGAAGTTGATTTATTTGGGGACAGAGGTACTAGGTAACTAGCTGTCAAATGGATTTGTTTGTCCCATTTGTGTAATCAATATAAATGAGGATCAAACTTCTATTCTCATCAAATAAATTGGCACTTCAGTTCCTCGTTAAGTTTTGTCAAGTCCTCCAAATATATATTATTGTTTGATTACTAAAATCTTAGGCCCTGTTTGGATACAAAATATTTTTAGAGTATTGGAGAAATACTATGGTTTTCAAAAATACTTCGGTTTTTAAAAGCTGTTGGGTGTTTGGATACAATAAACTTTGTAGTTTCTGAAACCATAGTTTTGTTAAAAGTTAAAACTGTAGTCTTTTTGGAGTTTTAAAAAGTCCATTCATGACCTCTTTTTTCTAAACCATGGTTTTATGTCTCTTTGGCTTACAAAAACTACAGTTTTGTAATACCATAGTTTTCGAAAACTACGTCACCCAAACAGGCCCTTAATCCCCTTTCTTGTTGTGTAGTTTTTTTTTTCAATATTATGTCCTTAGACGTACTTACAAAGAAGTGACTTTCAAGACTGAGAATGATTGTGTTGCTCATCCAGATTGGCAATTCCATTTTAGCAACTGCTCCCTCTGTTCCACATTATAAAACGTTTCGACTTTTTTAGATACATTGCTTTTACTATATATCTAGAGTTCTAGACATAGTGTATATCTAAGTGCATATAGCAAAAACTATGTATCTAGAAATGTCAAAACGTCTTATAATTTGCAATGAAGGGAGTAATAAATAGCTCTAATTAACAAGTCAATGACTAAAGGAGCTTTCTTATATATATTTATAATTGGATGTGCATAACAGCATACAGCAATATGGTTTTGTTAGATTATTTGGTAACTGTTGATATGTGTTCTTTAAATAAGGCTTTGAATTTTGCTCTGAATTGTGTTGCTTTTATTATGTTTATTATCCAGTCAACAAAGAATATAGAGTATCTAAAAGATCAAAAGACAACCATGATGTTGAAGAATAAAGGCCAAAGTGAAAGTACCATGACCTCCAGGGTTGGAGCATGTGAAAGGCATTTCTGTTAAAGATAAAGTGGTACTGTCAGCCAGAGTTTAATGATAATTGGTTAAGAAACCTGAGGGAAAGAGTATTTTGAAGTTGAGCCAGCTTGTTAAGAAACCTGAGGGAAAGAGTATATTGCACAATTGCATGTTTGGATCAAAGTGGGTAGCTTTTATTGATATGGGGCAGGTAAAATATGATATCTTGCTTTATATTTCAAGTTGTCTTTGGGATAAGAGTGGTACTTTACTGCTAGGTGCTGTAAATAAGTGTTCAGTTATATAAAATGCAGTTTGTTAATGGTTACTTTTTTTTTTGCTATACTTGCCAGCTATATTGTGTTGTTCCTTGTCTTTTGCATACTCAGGAATTTAAACTCTTTAACTTTTTGCAGGGGCAGGGGACACCGGGATGATTATTCCCCTGAGTACTCACACTCTCCACGTCCTCGGGACAACAGGCGCTACAGGTCAGATAGTAGCTCTCCAAGCCTAGACCACAAACCTCAGTCGACAGCAGTCAATAATGGACATAATCCAGCAGCTGTATCCAGGTCTGTATCTCATTCCTAAAGCCTTGTTTAGTTTGGGAAAATTTTTGGATTTCGCTACTGTAGCACTTTCGTTTGTTTGTGGCAAATATTATCCAATCATAGACTAACTAGGATAAAAAGATTCGTCTGGCGATTTACAGGTAAACTGCGTAATTAGTTTTTGTTTTCGTCTATATTTAATACTTCATGCATGTGCCGCAAGATTCGATGTGACAAGGAATCTTGAAAAATTTTGGGAACTAAACAAGGCCTTATATGTTGTGTACATTCTATGCAATGATTCTCATTCCTAAAGGTTTCCTTTTTTATATGTTTGTGTACATTCTATGCAATGATTCCATATTTACGAGATGATGTTTCTCAGTCCCAGATAATATGATGCCAGTATGGATGCCTTCAGTGGAGTTCGGAGGCTGGAGACTGCAGACTATATTTTCGTCAATCTTCTCTAAGAGATGCGTAGGTTTGTAGTAAACAGATGCTTGTAATTGTATTACAGGTGATGGTTTGGGTTTTGACTGTTGAGGCACGCTGTTGCTTTTGTGACGCTGCTTTAATGCTTTACCAACCGATGGTACCATTGTGGAATTTTGCGCGTTTGTTTTTGGCTTGAATACTACCAACATATCATCTTTTCGCACATGTTAACCCTTGTTAATTACCGCGTTAGATGCCTTACCATTGAGTTCCAGATAATTTCATTGCCGTTTTTTTTTTTGCTTTTATAATACCAATGTCATTGCGGTGTTATGAAGTCATCTTGATGACATATTTGGCTGAGAAGAATTTCAATAGACGTATTGACATTTTAGTGTTACTTACAGTTAGAAAGTTTAATTGAAAATGTGTGCTAGGTGAGATGCGCTGGTGGAACTGGGTTTGTTAACGGTTGACCGTCATGTTTTCTGAACGACAGTTGCTGTGGGAAGTACTTTACCTAATAGTAAACATGTTCGAATGTTGTAATGGAACCGTTGTCATCTCAATGACTTGTGGGAAATTTTTATATAAGGTGTCAAATTTTTTAAGCCATCTTAGAATCAGGCTTCATATTATTTATGGGCCCATGAATGCTAACTTCTACCATTGATGAGAGTATGAATGTGCATGATTTTAACTTGACAAACCCTTCACTCTTAATATTATTAGATTATTGGTATACAGATGCAGTGTAGATTAACAAATATGTCCATACCTTGCAACAAAAACGTATAATTTGTTGCTTTGTCACTTGGATGAGTAATACATCTTAGAATTAGATTTTGTAATGTGGTTAGATGCACGTTGTGCTTTGTATAAGCATGGACCATGAGTCTGCATCATAGATGGAATATACAGCTACGTGAAGTAGTGGAGATGGTTAATAATTTACCATTCTATGTGATGTATACTTCATCTGTTCCAAAATAAATGTATTTCTATGTTTGGTTGGAGACACCAATATTACCAGAGATATTATATGTATTTGTTCTGGTACTTGAGGATTAGTGGTCCAAAATCTTCTCACTCACTTTTTTTTGGACTGGAATATGTTGGTCCATTACCACCTTAATTTTCATAAGCTACTAAGAGCAACTCTAACAGTTTTGCAAAATTTGTTTGGGAAATGTTGTTATTTGTCAACTCCCAAATCAATATGGGGGAGGGAACAAAAAGGATATCTCCAAGTGTTTGGCAATTTTGACTTAGCAAAAACAAAATTCATCTGGTTCTGAAGATCAACGAAGAAGCATCAGGTTGTCAGCTTGCTATAAAAGCAATTTTGAGAGTTTTAGCAAAACATAAGAATGCCAAACCTATTTGTAAAATTGTAGAGTAGCTCTAATAATTAGTATATGCATGAATATGTTGATTCCACCAAATTCATTCAATAAAACTTATGATTACGTCATCTCACGAAGCATCATCTGATTCTAGAAACCAGAGAATGATTAACGCTAGTAGTGACAAACGCGGGTCCAGTCTCCTCTCCAACTACTCGTACTCCCCCATCGACGCCGCTACGCCCAACGTTTGAGCCGCTCGCCGCCGTCGCCGCCGCGCACATCCCCATCCTCCACTCCTCCGGGGTCCAGTCCTCCTTCACCGGCACGCCATCTCCTTCCTGGTTCCCATCCCTAACCTAGGTCCCTAGCGCTAGCTGTCAGTCGAGCGGCGTCGTCGTCAAGGGGGCTGCCCAGCGGGCCGGCGGCGAAGAGGTGTCTAGCGAGGCGAGCCACGTGCCGGAGGGACCCACCCGCAGCGGTGGCGTCAAACGCGTCTCGCAGGTGGCGAAACAGAGGAGGTTGCTTGTTTTCTCCGTCCAGCTGCGGTTTCCTTGACTGGATCAACTAGATTTGCCGGCGGCGACGGCAACGGCGGTCCCCAGGCAAGGGCGTGGGGCTCCCCGGAGGGATGGAGGTGCCGTGGCTGCTGGTGGTGCACGGGTCAGTGACGGCGCTGGTGGTGGTGTCGTTCCTCTGCGGGCAATGGCCCATCTTCGAGGGCACCTTCATCCAGAGCATCAATCACTTCCTCACCTTTGGGGCCTACCACTACCTCCTGTACGTTCTCGCGCCTCCCTTCCCCCTCTCCCTCCCTTCACTCCTGCTCCTTGCTTAGCGAGTGAGGGAATTGTTCCCGCAGGCGGTTTGTGCAGTCTGTGTGCGGCACTGGGGCTAGGGATCTCGTCCTCGGCGTCGAAGGATACTGCTGCGACCGACCCAACCCGATACTGCAGGTACATGCCACTCGTCAGTATTTGAGTTCCCAATGATGGGGTAACGTGTCTTGAATTATCATTGTTGGGGATGATTGTTTATGTTGAAAGGCGATGTTTGTAATGAAAGCTAGGTTTCCTGTTTTGAGTCTTGGAATATTGATACCGTTTGATGCTAAATGTCTGTTAGTTGTTGCTTGGGATAGTTGCATTGATCAATAGCTACGGGATTGATGGTGGGTTCTCAGTTGGTAGCTCTAATGCTCGGTTGACTCTGCAAATCAGGAGCTTTTTCAAGGACCGGAATGTGGATGATCAAGTATGTTAGGGCTTAGATTTCTTATTTTGTTGCCCTTGCCC
>Ga0182004_10000361_pt1 | contig 26149 bp, 25 predicted proteins | sample Sormic07211540_1_FD_120479 | JGI IMG/M metagenome (GOLD analysis project Ga0182004, IMG submission 120479) | Endophyte microbial communities from Sorghum bicolor roots, Mead, Nebraska, USA - 072115-40_1 MetaG | ecosystem: Host-associated > Plants > Roots > Unclassified | place: USA: Nebraska...
CCCCCCCAAGGCTCACGGTCTGCAGCAGATCGGCCAAGCGACCTTGCAGTGCCCCCCGGAGGCAGAAGCCGTTCCTGACCAGATGAAACCGCGGCGAAGCTTGTCGATGCTTTCGATTGCCGAGGTAGACAGGCAAAGGGCAATGGACAAGTGCACTGGAATTGCAGATAAGGTACTCTTAACCAGTGCAGTTCTGCCTGCTATGTTGAGCAGATTTCCTTTCCAAAGGGGGAGCCTAGCAGCCACGGCGTCGATCAAAGGCTGCTCGTCACATTTCTTAAGCTTGAACAAGGACAAAGGGACACCCAGGTAACGGCAAGGGAAGTCTTGTATCTTACACTGAAGCAACTGCTGAAGCCTTTCAAGTTCATCAGTCCCACAGTGGATTGGAGTTGCGATACTTTTGTCCATGTTAGAGAACAGGCCCGAGGCCTCACCAAATAGCTGCAGCGCTGTGCTGAGTACAGTTAAATCTTCTTCCGATGGGGAAACAAAGAGGACTAGGTCATCTGCATAGAGGCTCACTCGCTGCACCCTTCCAGCAATCCCAAGTTGTGCAAGGAGACCTTCGGCGTCTAGCCACTAGAGCATACGGTTGAGGACTTCCATTACGAACACAAATAGCATCGGGGAAAGGGGGTCTCCCTGGCGGAGTCCTCGCGCGTGGCACACTCTTCTCCCTGGAACGCCATTTAGCAGAATCTTGGTACTAGTTGTCGCTAGTATTGCTGATATGCAGTCTGTCCATCTTCTCCCGAAGCCCATGTGTTGCAATAATTCAAGCAGGAAGGTCCATGCTACGGAATCGAAGGCCTTTTCAATGTTGATTTTGAGTAGGACACTGGGTACATGGCTCTTGTGCAGCGCCTTACAAGATAATCTGACTGCTCTAAAGTTGTCGTGTATGCATCTCCCCTTGATAAACGCACTTTGATTGCGGCATACCAGTCTATCGAGCACAACCGCTAGGCGATTTGCCAAGCACTTGGTAATCAGTTTGCTGACACTGTGGATCAGACTTATAGGGCGATAGTCCCTGATGTCCACCGGCTGCGGCTTCTTTTTGAGCAAAATCATGTGAGCGACGTTGAGGTGCTGCAGGCTCCTGCAGTCCAGCACCCAGAAGGCGTTGAAGGCGTTCATGAGGTCCCCTTTGATGATGTCCCAAGCCTTCTTGTAGAAAATTCCAGTGGACCCGTCAGGTCCCGGTGCCTTGTCTGCAGGCAAGTCCATGACCACAGCCCGGACTTCTTCTTCAGTAAACATGGTTTCCAATTCACTCAGGTCAGCCACTGGGACGCCAATTACCTCCAAATTTATCCTCCTGGTCCTCACAAAGTTTGAACCGAGGATGAGGTTGTACTGCTCAAACAATGCCTGGGCCATTGCTTCATCTGTCACAAACTGCGCCCCCTCCACTGACAGGGAGTCAATCCTAGACTTCCTCTTTCTGTGGCAGGCCTGAAGGTTGAAAAATCTTGTGCAAACTATGGCATGATTCTATATGCTGTTGTTTGTTATAAAAAATTATGCCTGTTCGACCATTGTTGAATGAAATTGGCATGAGCTGTGAGCCTGTGAATATTCCCTTTGACTGTGGAGGACTGAGGTTCATTTGGAGGACCATATGCCTCACATGATCGAACTTTTGCTTTTATCAGTAGCAGTCATTTTGTCTCGACTATGCTAGCAATGAACCAAGATTACAATCATGCAGGGCAAGGTTTATGCCGTACAATCAAAGAGTGGGATGTAGTTCTTTGGAAGTCTTGATGAGTGGCCACTCATATGAAGTACTTAAATAACCTAGCGGATCTGCAACAGCTTCTGTCTTGTCAGGCATTTTTGTTGAGCTAAGGTAGTTATTCAATTCAATAAGCATCTCTCTCCTGTTTGAGTGACTTGCAAATATACCTATTGCTGCTTTGCTGCTAAGAATATTACCTAGTTAAGCTACACAATGTTTGATTTGCAATTCCTTTGAATACTATGCCATTCACTGGAGCATTTCCTAGTTAAGCTACATTATGTTGTTCACTGGAGTATTTCCCAGTTAAATGACACAACCTTTTGGGGCTCACCAAATTGTTCTTCCGAGAAATTCTATGCCATCCTTTTTTAGTACAATCAGTCCACCAACACCCTTCTCTTGGATATGGAAATCTAAATGTTGTAAGAAAACAAAGGTCTTCTCTTGGTTACTTTTCATGAATAGACTCAATACAATATGAGTACAAGGCATTGGAGCAGAGAAAAGGGTCCAGAGGGCACTGGATTGGATACTGGCAGAGAAGCTGGCCGCCGTCAGGAACACAAGAGGACCTGTAACAAAAGGAAGGGAGAGGGGTGCAACAAGGCAAATGCGACTCGCATGCTCGAAACATGTACCCTACAGGATCGATAGCAATTCTTCAAATCAGATAACAATTTAAACATTCTATGACCTGTTCTGTGAAAAAAAATGTACAACATGAACTGAAGAATGAAATGGTACAGTGATGGCAAGGCAGAAGTGCGCATCACATAGAGGCTAGAGCTAATAGCAGTCAGTAATGTCTCAGTAGAGCCTGCCCCTGCAAGCCGAGGCACCACAATAGCAATGTTTAACCTTCTCGTTACCATTCTCGTCATGGACTGAGCCTACCTTATAATTGTAATGGTAGGTCAGCTCCTGCAGTGGTGGGATATTCTCAACAGCAAAAAGCATAATATGTGGCATCTTCATGTTACCATGGTCCCAGAGAACATTTTGGGCATATAGGTTTGGTGAACAGCTATGGTTGATAAATCTTCCCACGTTGCTGCACTCAGCTCCATCTATTGTGAAGCCTTTCATTGTCCCGGAGGACGAGGTAGAAGACTGTACATCAACCACTGGTGGAATCCCCTCCCAAAGTTCTTCATCATAGTAGTTTCTACCAATATCAAATAGATATTCGTCATTCTGTCTATTTTCAGCTTCTTCACCCTTCAAGAGCTCACCAGTATACTCGCATATGAAACTGCCCGAAGATATAGAACTGAGAGATCTTACACCCCAACCTGTCTTGCCTGTCTTGAATATTTCAAGTGGAATTTTGACACCATGCTGACTCACCCTATTGTAGCAAGTTGGCGGGCACCTGAAAGTAAAGTTGGCGGGCAACCGTAAGCCTTAATGTAACATACATAGAAGTTCCAACAGAATAGGAATATTTTTTCTGGTTTGAAATTTAAATACGGTAACTTCAAAAACACAGTAGAACTAAATAACGACAAATAATTATTTTCAGGTTAACAGTTATTTGGAATACATAAAGATTTTGCACAGCCATACCTGCACCATGGACCACACTCATATATGAGACGCTTGGCCTTGACAATAGCATTATCGCAATTGAACGGGATTTCCCCTCCATTCTTCCATGCACAAGAACATCTAATAGTGTCTGAGCAGTGGTTTGTGCAGTTGCAACCATTTTGAGGTACAATTTCACACCAAGTTGGATATGTGAGTTTCGTGATGTATTTAAGTGGTGCTAGCCTCATGTCATCAACTGTGTTGATGACACATATGGGTATCCTCTCGCTTCCTTGAGATATATCAGGCAAACAAAGCCCTTCACGACTTTTAGACTTCCTAATTGCCTTGACCACATGTAGGGTTAATTTTGGTTGCCCTGCAATCCTCCATAACTTGTACTTGAAGACCATCCCTCCTTTTGGGCCTTCTCGCCAACATTCCACCACCTCATACAATCCATCATATGTAAATGTCGAAGTTTCCTTACCAAATTCACTTCTGTTTTGACCTTTGAACCCATGAATCACTCGAACCGGGGTCTTGGTCTCAATGCAATTCTTCAAGGCAAGATTACCCCACTCAAGCTTTTGATCGTCTCCATCTTTATTACCCCCAGCCTTCCCTCCAGAGCCTGTGTATATTAGTTCACCTGAGCTCGACAATTCATCACGATAGCCTCCGGAGGCAACGACACTTATAGCAATGGGAACACCATTCACCTTAGAAGTGTCAATACCTCCTTGATGCAGGCGATGCAGACCAACTATTGCTAACTCAATTCTATAATAAAATTCATCGCCAACTTCAACACCAGGAATATTTCCCACAATGGCCCCAAGCTTTGCATAGATAGGGTCTTTCTTTACTATTTTAGCTGCTTCAAGGTAAATCCGTCCAACTATGGGATTACCTTGTACCTCAACTTGTGTAAGCTTTTGGCAAGTCACCCGGTACAACTGGAGCAGCTTCCTAACTTTGCTTCGAGCATCTATATGGTCCCCAGGTTGTTTGTGGTGTGACCCAGAAGGAACAGATGGCTGCGAACTTCCATCAAGTCTATTTTGCATCTTATCATCCACCACTGCTCGTGGTACCTTTTTCCCTTCACGTGTTGAGCGTTTCCCCTTAATCTTCCAACCAGAAACACTCCTCTGCAAGCTTCCTTCAAGTCTATTTTTCATCTGATCAATCACCACTGCTTTTGCTACCTGTTTCACTTTACGTTGTGAGCGTTTCCCCTTCACCTTCCAATTGGAGACACTTAGTGCAGCTTTTGCAACAACATTTCGCTGGTTACCATCTTGTTTGGTACCTAAAGAATCATCTCAAACTTGGACCCTACTCTGAGCCTTGTTTTGTCCTTCATCCACCATTCTCTTGCATTCCATTGAAATTTTCATCATGATGGATTACCTGTATTTAGATGGTGAGAGTTGAGACTGTGAGATACAGCTGCAGATTAAAATTTGTGCAAATCAACTTAACTTTGTGTGGTTTTGCAAAACAAAAAACAAGATACAATGCCTCATCATGGTTCGTTTTGCTTTGCATGAAGCAGGTTTCCAAATTGATGTATGCCATGTGATATATGCCATGATGTATGCCTCATCATGTGAAGCAGGTTACAATTACCTGTGGTTTTGCTTTTCTACCATGTGATATATGCCATCATCTAGAAATTATCCTTACAACAACAACAACAACAACAACAACAACAACAACAAAGCCTTTTAGTCTCAAGGAAGTTCGGTAGGCTAGAGTTGAAACCCAACATGAGCCCTAGTCATGGTTCAAGAGACTAGTCTTAAGAATATCAGATATTATTAAAGTTTGTAACTGCCAAGTTTAAGAGACTAGTATTCAGAATACATTATCTTAGAAAAAAGACCAATAGTTTCTTAACAAGCAAGCAACTCTGACAAACAGTTCTTAACTTCTAAGAAACTGGGTATTCAGTATCAAAACTGGTGCAAGTACCTTGCTGATCAGTGCCTTGCTCTTATTGCAAGAACTGATCAGTACCTTGCTGATCAATGCCTTGCTAGTATCTCAGAGTTAGGCAATTTTGTAATGGAAATCAGTTTCTATTAAAAAATAAAAACAGAAGAACTCAGAAACTCAATGGAGTAGCACATGCAAACTGAATCAAATTTCACAAGCATAGTTGCAACGGCAAGGTTTGGTAGACAGGTACTGGACTCACAATTCAGAGCAAAGTATATTTTATGCAAGTGTGTAGCAGGATATAGTACTTGATGCCTGGGAAACACATATGCCATCATTCTAGTGCCATTTCAACACCCTGCAGTTTTGATTTAATTTCACTGAACAGGGACCATATTGGCTGTCAACCAGGAGAAATGTTAGGTGGCTGCCAATTTAAGTAGCTGTTCAAGAAATACAAGGAAATAATCCTCATGGAAGTAAACATTTTCATTGGAAAATAGAGTTTTCACAGCCTCCTTTTTAAAACTTTTCATCCTCAAACGTTGCCTTTTTTTCAATCATGTCCTTATGACATGTTTGTCATTAAGAGGAAGCAAAGATTAACAAGAAACAACTAACTTGGGTAATCCAGAAACACATAAAAAGAGAGAAACAACAGTGAAGAGGAAGAACCCACAACCCCCAAAACCCTACTAGACATAACCTATCAGAAGATAGATCAATGCAAAAGCTGCCTAAGGAGTGGACTAGGTCACGGTGGCAAAGCATCCACCTAGGTCAAAGAACCAGTGACAACGGTAGCAAAGCATCCGCCAAAGAGGACAAAAACAACGACGGCCAAGCATCCGCCTGAGCAAGGTGGCAAAGCATCCACAAGGTAGAGGCCCGCACACACTCAGCAGTAGGTATCTGCCAGAGAGGGGAGCAAGGAAAATGACAAGGTGAGAGGCCCGCACACATTCGGTAGCAGGCTGCCAGAGAGGGGAGCAAGGACAGTGACGACAAAGCATCCATGTGAGACCAAACGATGAATGATGGTGACTAGGCTAAACACTCTATAGGATAGACCTTTGTGAAGAACGTGAAGCACAGACAATGATGTCTTCAAGAAGGGGAATGCCATCCACGGATGCCACCATCGTAGGCCCTTGCCAGCGAGCGAGCGGATGGTAGAATGGAATTTTCGACAACGCCTCGAGGGAAGTAGGTGACACAAGTTGTGACACCATGGCCAACCTAGAGTAGAGGCCAAGCAGGGCTTTCATCGAATTCCAATCGACCCACCTTCATCCAGACCCACGACTGCTGATGAAGCGTGCGTGGCCACATGTGACCGAGACGTCGCGCAGAAGCCCCCCATGGTCGGCGCCTTCACGGCAGATGACCCAGGTGCCTCAGCGACCAGAGCCCCGGAGACAGCGTCAGGCGGAGACCCGCGTCTGGCATGGCAAACCCACAAGGCCTCTGCATGCCTCGTAGCTGGCAGCCCCGCATGGCCCAGCCTCGAGCACAAGGTCCACACGGCCTCCATGGCCAAGCCCCACGCCTGAAGGCCTGCCGTGGTCAATGCCAACAGTAGCTTCACATATCCGATCCGTCTCCGCATGGATCCAGCCCCTAGTTGCACGGATCTAGCAGAAACATGCACAGATCAAGTAGAGAGAGAGAGAGAGGAGAGAAGAACAAGGAAGCCTTTTTGAGCCCCTCCCCCTAGCTACCGCCTGCCACCAACGAGGAGGCGAGGTGCCACGGTGGCCAGCAGCCAAGCCGACACGAGGTGGTGAGGCGCTAGGGGGTGGCCGGTCAAGCGCCCTCGAGTCACCTCCAGGGGAGACGACGCGAGGGGGGCTGAATGGATAGAGGGAGTATTAACTAGCAGCACAATTAACATTGTCTGTAAGTTAAAACTTAGAACCACTTTCAGTGGTCCCTGAGATTAAAGATAATAGTCTATAATGTCAAAAGATAATTAGATAAAATGAAACTTACTCTTCAAATTGTCCAAGTCTAATCCCTACAACTAAAAATTACGGAGAGGACCCGTCTACCGGACCATGGTGAAGCCGTGACTTCTGTCCCCTCCGGTGGTCTTTTTTACTGCCATCCCATCTCTGCACCATAGCTGCCAGCGTATCCCGTGCCCGACAATTGCTTGGACAACAAGATATCCTATCAACCCAGGCCCCACTCACCCGCGCATGCAAATTTTTTAACAAATTAAAAAAAAGTCATAACTCGTAAACCGGAGATCTAAATAAATTCCGATTGGACCATTAAATTTCTTATAATAAATCTTTCAAAACAAGATCACACATAGATATATTTAGATAAAATTTTATTAATGAATATTTATCTTATAAAGGTAAAATATTTTCTTTTATTAAGTAGAGATAATGTTCTAGGTTCAACAAACAATGTTCCGTCTTTGTAAGAAAAATGTTACAGACATAGAAGAATAGTATTTTGGTTTTAGGTTTATGAAACTGATATTACAATATACATAAAAAATACATAAATACATGACATAGATAAAAAATAATAAAATCTAGAGCAAAAGCATAAGGAAAAAAATAAAACACAAAATGGAGAAAAATTTCAAAGAATATCAAAGGGTTACTTTTATAAATATCGTAAATATATTTATATAACATTAACATCACTAAATATATTATATAGAACATCATTAAATACATTATAGAACATCACATATATAATATGTGAACATCACTAAATACGTCATAGAACATCACATGTATATTGAGTGAACATCACAGAAAACATCATAAAATATTGCTAAATACATTATAGAATATTACGTAAACATCACCAAGTAGAACATGGAACATCACATGTATGCTAAGTAAACATCACTAAATATACCATAGAACATCACTAAATATATTATAGAACATCTGTATATATAATATGTGAACATCACTAAATACGTTGTAGAACATTATATGTATACTAAGTGAACACTATAAGAAACATCATAGAACATCACATGTATATTATATGAACATGACATAACACAACATAGAACGCTAAATATATACTACGTAAACATCACATATATATATAGAAAATAAAAAAGAAAAAAAATAAAATTACTAAATATTTAATTAGAGTAAAACAACAAAGAATGAAAATATACAAACAAATATGATTAACAAAAAATAAAAAGTGCATAGAGAAAATAAAATAAATGAATAATTCAAATAAGGATAAAAAAGAAGATTAAAAGGAAATAAATATAAAATAAGAATGAATAAACATAGAAAACTTAAAAAGGAAAAAAAGAAAACAAATAGAAGCAAGGAAGAACAATAAAAAATAAAACTAAAAGAAAAAGAAATTAAAAGGTAAAATTAAAACAAGAAAAGAATAAGGAAAGGGCATGAAATAAAATAAAATAAAAAAATGAAAACTGAAAAGAAAAGAAAAAGAAAAATATAGAAAGAAAAAATGAAATAACAATGAAGAAACATAGAGTATCTGGATTTTAAAACCCGTAGCAACGTATGTGCATTAACCTAGTCTTCTCAAAATAGTTTCAAGACAGATACAGAGAGGCTATGCTGGTTGACAAATTAAAATGGCTCTACAGTTGTCCGTGGCTCATGACAGCATTTACACAGAAATTAATAGCTCTACAATTGTCCACGGCTCATGCCAGCATTTACAGAGAACGAAGGATCACTACTACTATTGGATAAGCTAATGCAATGAAATTGTATGCATCCTGTATTAGCCGCCAATTTAAGTTGTATACACAAGTACACGTAAAAGAACACAATATTTGCAAGCAGTCGTAGATATGGCTATGGGCAAACAAAACTTTTGATTCGAGCACTGTGTGCAAAACAATATAAAATCTCACTCGGACAAGACTAATAAACACAATATTTTTGGGTGAAAAATTATGTGTTTCTCATTCCAGTTCAAATAGAAACTACAGCCACTATTCCAATAAGCACCAACATGCTACTACTCCAATTCCAACTATAACCCTTCTTGAGTTACTTGCACACTCCAACATTAACAGAAATTCACAATTCAGACCATGAACAAGCACAATGCACAACAATAGGCCAAGCAAAGCACTGACCTTGTCCCGTAATTGTAATAAATATCAGATAGTCTCTACGAACCCACTGATAGCACTGAGAACATCTGCCATTTCAGCATCTCTTACAAACAAGACAATGCCAAGAACAAATTCTATCGTTGATAGGGAAAAATGCTGTGTCATGGAGGCGACGTTAACCACATGGAGGACCAATAACAAATTTATTGTCGTTGCAGTCCTGCATCGAAAAGAATGCCACAGTCCCCAGCAACTTCACCAGGTCGATGACGTCTCATCCTAGGATCAGCTGGACCCTGCTGCTGTGGCGCCAATGGAATCCGCGAAGACGAGGAGGACCAAGGCAGGAGAGGGAGAGCGGGAGGAGGCCGAGCGAAGGAGAGCAGGCAATGCTTTTGTGGCTGCGGTGGAAGCCGCATTAGAGGCGGCGCAACATGCACACGAGGAAGAAGGCCGAGGAAGGCGTGCGGTTTGGCAAAGAGCAAAGAGACTAATAAGAGAGGGAAGGCGACGACGATGGAGGACAAAGGTTGCCATGATGCGATAAGACTATACGCTGGATGGTCGGCGACGGGAGAGAGAAGGCCAGGAATGTCATTCCCATGCGGTGGCCACGTCGACTGCACACGAACACACGTGCGACAGGAGCGCAAGTGTCTTTTTTTTCTTTTCAGATTCAGAGGTGTAATTGGTACCTTGCATCGGTCGGCCAAACATTCCATAAAAAACGACATTTGGCTGGCCGGGCGTAAGACTCTCTCTAACATACCCCAAATGCAAAATAGGCAGTGCCTCCAACATAAGATCCAAATAGAGGACTCATTTTGGGTATTAGCCGAAACAAGAGACAAATAAGCGTCTAGAGATGGGGTGACGCAAGTGCTTGACGCATGATGGTCCTATGACGAGGCATGGGGATGTGGCGCGAGCCGTGGTGAGGAGTCTAGCGGTTGAGAAATCATGCGAGCAAGCTAGAGGAGTGATGGGATGAGTCTATGGAAGAAAATAACGGAGGTGCGAACAACCTAGGCGAGCTGTCGGTGAAGCAGAGAGAAGAATTGAGAGGCAGGTCAGATTGGGTGCGATTGGCTATGACCTGAGCCTCATGCCTAGTGTGGATGTTGGTGCCGAGCAAGAGCCGTGCCCTGCCGCTGTGAGGGGCGAGGAGATGGCGAGGCCTGCGTCCATGGCAGCAGCGTGGCGGCGACACTGCTCACCATCTTCTATGTACGGCGGCGCTGTTCACCATCTTCTACAGCAGCAGGGCAGCAACGCTCTACACCCACCCATCCCCCCGCAGAGGAGGCAAAGACGCTTCCTGGCTCGGGCTCACAGCTTGGTGGCCAACCGCAGGAAAGAGAAAGATGGAGGAGCAGGCAGCACCTGATGAGATTTTGGGTTCGCTGTTGGAGAAGGAAGATTTTTGGGTATATGACCCTTTCCTGTGTGTGACTCATATGTAGGTCTCATGATTGCCTCCTTGCTGTTGGAGACAGCCTAAGACCAGTCGCAGGACCGCTGCTACACATGGACGAGCACGTGCTTCTTCTCTCTTCTTTCTTCCGCTTGTGCTCTTCTTCCTCCTCTAGTCCCACCATCCTATTGTCATGGTCTGACTGCCCTGTCGCCACCGCCCTGCCGCGAGCGAGCTAGTGACCGCGGAGCTCTGGCGAAACCCTAGCTCGCCCGTGGCACCACCTTCTTTGCCCTACCCTTCCCCTCCTGCGCCGTCATGGCTATGCTCGCGGGCCAACACCACTACAATGCGCCCACCCCGACTTGGCCTGGCCGCCTTGACTAGAGCCAGGGCCTCTAACCCCTCTAACCATCCCCACTGTCTAGCCTCCCTTCCCAAATCTTCCTTTTCTAAGCCTACCAAAGTTGGAGAAGATGAGAGGGAGAGCTCGCTGAAACCCTAACTCACAGATCTAGGAGGAGAAAGAGGAGGAAGTCACCTACCTCATTGGTGCCGCCGCCGCCGGAACCCACTGCCACCGAAGGGGAGAGAGGAGAGGAGCCACGTGCACGTTGAGGAGGACCGCGGTGGGCTTGTAGGGAGGAGTCGTCGGCACTGGAGGAGAGGGAGGAAGGAGCTGCGTGGGGCATCAGGTGTAGGGCACGAGCAGATGTGTTGGGGAGATGAGAAAGATGGCCATCTGCAACCGTGCTCCTATAACCGGGCGATTGTCAATAAGTCATTACCATTTCAAGAGGCTTTTACCTCTATGCCAATATAAAAGTTGGTAATTATACAAAAGCCACTAAAAAAGTTGAGTTTTCACAGGTGCCATTGCTCTGAACTTTTTTGCCCTTCACGCCACTTCCGTTAGATTTGGCATTAACGGTGTCAAACTGCAGGTGTGAAAAGTCAAAAATACCCTCTCGTCTGAATATGCAATTAATTTTTTTTAGCATCTTAATGACCTCAAACGAAAAAACTCGACACTAGAAAGCTATCGACCTCGATAATATCTACATTTTTTATAAAAATTATCTTCTTTTAATTCGTTACAAAAAAGATATGATTTGAGATGATTAATATGTCATAGAAAAATCACTTTTTTTTTGTACGGAATCAAATAAGGTAACTTTTATAAATATTATAAATCTCTACGAGATCAAGAAGAAGGGGATTGTTTTCCATGTTGCTCCACGTGTATGATCGATCAGAGTCAGCTCAACTAGCCCAAGATAGCCAATAACATCATTGAAAGTAAAAGTTGAAGTCACCAAGAAAAATCCAATTTTCAGAGTCCAAGATGTCATGGTCATGGAACCACTGGATGAATGCTGTACATGCTAGATCATCGCAAGTCCATAGACCGTAGTAAGTTTCCAAGATTCGCTACTATGAATAGATGAAAATTTGACTGTTATATCATAGCTCTGCATATCTACCACGGTCCAGAAAAGATGGCACTATTGGACAAGAATGCCTCCAGATGCACCTATTGATAGGATGAAATCAAATCAGTCAAAATGACGTGGTGCAAATTTTCTGATAAAAGAGATATCAAAGAATTCTCTTTTCATTTCCTGTAGACAAATGACAGAGCTGACGCATTCTTCAATTTTGTCACGTACTGCATCCCACTTTTCTGTCCCATTTATCCCACGAATGTTCCAGCAAAGGATGTTCCAATCACGCGTATTCATCAGGAAACAAATGGGACAACTTAAAAAAATCTGCCGTGGCTAGCACAAGCAGGTAAACATATGTTGAAGCTGTTGGAACCGAACTCGCGCTAGCAAGTCCGGCGACGGCGCGGCACCTGCACGTGGTGATCGTGGCGACTAGAACCCTAGAGCGTGAGCTGAAAGAACACAAAGACGATCTTTGCCCAACACGGCGTAAACCATTCCTTTAGCTTTTGTTCAGTATATATAGGCTCGAGGCCTTCCACCCCGTCGCTACGGCGCCCCCACCCATCGCCCGTTATTTCCGGAACGCAGGTGGGACATGCAGACGACGCCTTGACGGGGTAACAAACCAGTGCGCGGTCCTAGCGCAATCCATGCATATCTCTAGATTGCCTAAGATTCTATGCGACTTACCAAACAAACTAAAGATTGTTCATAACAGGATTACATGAAAGGAAATCTAAACGAACTTAACATTTCACCTCCTTAATCCTGTTTGACCGGAACGACACCAAGCTTCAGCCTGAACTCCACGAACTTGACTCTCCCAAGAGGCTTCGTCAGAATGTCAGCAACCTGGTCCTCGGTCCCCACATGTTCAACATCTACCATGTTCCTCTCAATGCAGTCTCTGATATAATGAAAACGTGTATCAATGTGCTTGCTTCGTTCATGAAACACCGGATTTTTAGCTAGCTCAATTGCTGATTGGTTATCCATCAGAAGTCTGAACTTCTGTGCTTCACCACCAACCAAGTCTGCAATCAGCCGACTCAACCAGACACCCTGACAGGCCCCCAAAGCTGCTGCTATATATTCAGCTTCACAAGATGATAGTGCCACCACCTTCTGCTTTTGAGATGCCCAAGTCACCAGATTTGTACCCAGGTAGAATATGATCCCGGATGTGCTCTTCCTGTGCACTAAGTCACCAGAGCAGTCACTGTCAGTGTATCCCAACAGATTGAGACCCATCCCTTCTCCTTTCATGTACTTGCAACCATAATCAAGTGTCCCAGCAATATACCTGACAATCCTCTTGACTACAGCCCAATGCTCTCTTCCTGGTGCTTCCATGAATCTGCTAGCAATGCCAACTGCATAGGCCAAGTCAGGTCTTGTATTGACCAAATATCTCAAGCTCCCAATCAGACTTCTGTATCTGGTTACATCTAGTTCAGTACCAGGTTTAGAAGTGGTGAGCTTGACCCTTTGTTCCATAGGAGTATCCACAGGATTGCACCTGCTCATGTTGCACATTTCAACAATCTTCTCAGCATAGGCCTTCTGACAGATGGTGATCTGATTCCTGCCTTGCTTCACCTCCATGCCCAAATAATAACTGAGTAACCCAAGATCACCCATGCTAAAAATTCTCTTCATTTGATCTTCGAATTTCTTAATATTCAGGCTGTTTGGTCCACAGATTATCAAATCATCAACATAGACTCCAATGAGCAACAATGCATCACCTGTGCCTCTCTTGTATACAGCATGCTCCACAATGCTTTTCTGAAAACCCATTGCTTTCAGTTCTTGATCCAGCCTGGAATTCCATGCCCTGGGAGCTTGCTTGAGCCCATACAGAGCTTTGTTCAACTTCAAAACTTTGCCAGACTGAGCAGCATCAGCAAAACCTGGTGGTTGGTGTACATACACATGTTCTTGGAGATCACCATTTAGAAAGGCAGACTTCACATCCATGTGATGCAGTTCCCAATCTCCATGTGCTGCAAGAGCTAACAGTATTCTCACTGTCTCTATTCTTGCAACTGGTGCAAACACCTCATCATAGTCCACCCCTTGCTTCTGTGCATACCCTTTAGCAACAAGCCTAGCTTTGTGTTTCACAATATTCCCAGCAGCATCCTTTTTCACCTTGAACACCCACTTCAACCCAATTGCCTTATGACCCTTTGGCAACTCTGACAGAGACCAAGTATTGTTATCTCTAATGGACTGAAGTTCTGCTTCCATGGCATTCTTCCAACAAGTTTCTTCTAGAGCCTGCTCAACACTTGCAGGTTCATCAGCTGCAAGAAAACACACCCCACTGTATTCAAAGTCTTGCAACTCTTCTGTACTGTCGAACAAATCTGTCAAAGTTCTGTACCGAAGTGGTACTCCCTCTGAGTCTGCTGACTGACCTGCAGGTGGTGTGACCCACTGATTCTGACCAGCAACATGAGAAGCCGAAGTGGATGGTGTATGTGGGCTTCCCAATACCTGAGAGTGATCTGGTGATGGCTGAGGTTGAAACTGCACAGGTGAGTTTGCAACAGGACCGGCAGGAGCTGAAACTGCAACCGGTTCCTCTATTGTCGGACCACCGTCAGTTATGGGATACTCAACAACAAAATGTTCAGGCTGGTCTGGAACTGACTGAATGTTCCAATTCCAAGCTTGACTTTCTTCAAAAATGACATCCCTACTGATGTGTAGAGTCTTCGACAGAGGTTCAAGCATTCTATACCCCTTTGTGCCATCTTCATACCCAATGAAAACCATCCTCTGAGATCTGTCTGACAACTTGCTGATCCCAGGTCCAATTCTCTTCACGTGCCCAATACAGCCAAAAATCTTCAAGTGATCCACCCTAGGCTTCTTGCCATGCCATGCTTCATATGGTGTTACACCATCTAAGCTTCTAGTTGGAGTCTTGGAGATCTATTCAGAACATACACAGCTATCATCACAGCTTCTCCCCAATAGCAGGCTGGAACACTCTTGGCTTTCATCATGCATCTTGCCATTTCCACTACAGTCTGATTTCTTCTTTCTACCACCCCATTTTGTTGAGGAGTATATGGTGTAGTGGTATAATGCCTGATTCCAAACTCATTACAAAAAACACTGAACTGATTTGAGTTGAACTCACCTTTTCTGTCAGTTCTAATTGCTTTGAGTTTGCTGTCAAGTTCAGTTTCTGCCCTGATCTTGATTTTCTTGAAATAGGACAGTGCTTCACTTTTGAACTTCAACATCTCCACCCACATGTACCTGCTGTGATCATCAACTACCAACAAAAAATATGATTTTCCACCAGGAGTTGGTGGAGAAATTTGACCACAGAGATCAGTGTGAAAAAGCTCAAGCCCCTTCTTAGCCCGAAACTGACTGACACTTGGAAAAGGTTTTCTGTGCTGCTTCCCAAGAGTACAGCCATCACAAACTTGTTCCACCCTGTCGACAGTGGGCATACCAGATACCATGGCCTTCCTTCCAAGTTCTCTGAGAGACCTGAAATTCAAATGTCCAAACCTTGCATGCCACTTCCAAGCATCATCATCAAGTTTGCTTAACAGACAGACTGGTGAACCTATACTGAACTTATATGTGTACAGACGATTAGCAGTTCTAGGGGCTGAAATAAGCAAATTGTTTCCACCTTGATCAAAAACATTGCACCTGCCATTCTTCAATGACACCTCAAACCCCTTTTCTTCCAATTGGCCTAAACTGACAATATTACTCTTTAGCTTTGGGATATAGTAAATGTCAGTTAGTACCTTGTGTTCCTGCTGTCGTCCCTCAATGACCATGGAGCCTACTCCATGAATCTCGACGCTGGAGCCATCGCCAAAACGGACTGTACCCTTGACACCTTCATTGAGATGAGTGAGTACTGCACGAGAGCCGGTCATGTGATTGCTGGCTCCAGTGTCCAGCACCCACACACCATCAGGACACTGCACCAGCACCACCTTGTCCTCCGAGAGATGCACCACCTCAACTGGAGTCTCTGTGACATCTGATGCTACTGCTAGGAGCAAAGCTGCATTGTGATCAGCCCCTCCCACAGCCATGTTAGCTTCCTCGCGCTTCTGCTCCTTCTTTTGTTTCTTTGGCCGCTTGCAATCCTCTTGCCAGTGACCATAGATACCGCAATTTCGGCATCTTCCTTTCCTTCTTGGTGTACCTTCAGATGTGAGTTTGACGCCACCAGTTTTACCCGACGCTCCTGCATCAGATCGATTTGATGGCTTCCCTTTTCCCTGACTGCCTCCACTGCTACCTCCCTCTTTCTGATTGTTCTGAAAACGGTGCTTGTGTTTTTCAAGCCAATCTTCTTCAGCAAGCAGCAGTCTTCCGGCCTTGTTAGTGATCTCCTCCACCTTGTCTGCACACCGGTCCTCAGCAACACGCAAACGTCCCACCAGATCCTCCACTGTCATTGTTTTCACATCACAAAGCATCTCAATGGCAACTACGATCTGATTTAGACGAGGTGGTGCGACACGAAGGAATTTCTTAACAACCCGAGAGTCATCAATTGTCTCACCGAGGGACTTGAGATTTGCCGTGAGGTTGGTGATGCGCCTCCCGAAGTCTTCCACGCTCTCCCCTTCTTTGAACTCGATGTTCTTGAATTCCTTGAGCAGCTTCTGGACGCTAACTTCTTTGACACGATCAGCACCAATTCTCATGATCTTTACAGACTCCCAAGCCTCCTTGACTGTTTTCTTTGCACCAAGTGTTCCCCACATCTCCTTGGGCACCGATCGCATCAGTGCACCCATGGCCTGTCGGTCTTCTGACCGCTTGGGGTTGGTGCCCGGGTCAATCGTTTCCCAAATCTCCATGGCTTCATAGTTGATTTGCATCAACATAGCCCACTCTTGATATTTGAGCGGGTTAGCATCGGCCATACCAGGGAATTCTCCTTGACTCCGCTTGACGTCGCGCTGTTTCCAGAACTCTCGCTCATCTTGATCTCGGGTGTTCTTTGTGGGATTACGTACTTCTTCCTCGCTGGTTCTCGAGGAGGGCTTACTGATCCACTATAGAACATCCACCGGCTCTGATACCAGATGTTGGAACCGAACTCGCGCTAGCAAGTCCGGCGACGGCGCGGCACCTGCACGTGGTGATCGCGGCGACTAGAACCCTAGAGCGTGAGCTGAAAGAACACAAAGATGATCTTTGCCCAACACGGCGTAAACCATGCCTTTAGCTTTTGTTCAGTATATATAGGCTCGAGGCCTTCCACCCCGTCGCTACGGCGCACCCACCCATCGCCCGTTATTTTCGGAACGCAGGTGGGACATGCAGATGACGCCTCGACGGGGTAACAAACCAGTGCGCGGTCCTAGCGCAATCCATGCATATCTCTGGATTGCCTAAGATTCTATGCGACTTACCAAACAAACTAAAGATTGTTCATAACAGGATTACATGAAAGGAAATCTAAACGAACTTAACAGAAGCTGGATATCATCACTAAAACATAGGACCAAGAGAAATACAGGCACCAAAAGCAATCTAGATAACAAGATGAAAATGATGTTCAGACACCAAATAGGGTTCACATAGAGATTATTCAAGTTCAATGTAGTGCTAAGCAAAGGAAGGAACTTAGAGTTTGACCACTGGATAGTATGACGATAGATAAAGCAAAATCAAATAAATCTTCCCAGGGTAGTACTAGAGTCACTAAGAACGACCCTAGCAGAGTAGTGCTCGGATGGAGAAATCTTCATTGGAGATAGATCAGAAGATGACGCCTTCATCAACGCCTCAAGGGATAACTCTGCAGGAGCTACACCACAGTCGATACCCCATCCTTGAAGAATGTCAACCGAGACAGGTCCAGAGCTTCCAGTCTTCTCATCTATTAGGATAACGTTGCCCTTTCTTTTCTTGGATGGTTCCTTATCAACCTGAACTTCATGGAAGCCTCCTATAGCAATGCTGAGCCTTGTGCTAAGTCTGATTGTACTATCCACCATGGGAGTTGCCAGACTCCCAATAGTCACAAGCAGAGACATATTACTCCCATAGCTGCGACGCTTTCGCTGAGTCATTGGGCTATGCTGGATGTATTCAAAATTAGATGTGCCTGATTCTTCTAGGCCTTGTTGTTCTATTCTTGGCACATCACCAAGAAGGATGACAGGTGTAGATACTGCCTAAGCTTTCGCTGCACTACAACTCTCAATAATAGCTGGCTAGAGCTGAAGGGCCATGACCTGTGGGACCGGCTTCCAAGGGACTATCTCTAGGTTGGTAGGAGCAGAAGCAGAAGTTGTAGCTAGTACTAGTTGGAGCACTTCTTTGGCTATGATTACTGGTTTTGGTCGATTTGCTGAGCTAGAGCCCCTAGTGAAAACATCTGTCAGCATGCCTTTCCTTCCAAAAATGAGAATGTTAGCACATCGGCTTTGTTCTGCTGCAAAACGGTCATGATCTTCAAGCGAGGATGAAGTGGCATCACTTGAGGAAGAGCTGCCATCATCAGCTGTTGCATTGTCAAATACTTGAAGTGAAATATCTGGCCCATCACCCCTTAGGAATCTCATGGATGATCCAGAAAGGTTAAGATCAATGTGGTCTTGAGGGTGACCAGGGTGCTGTGGAACATGACGAGTGATGACCATTATCAGCAGCAAATATGGCTGGATTCCAGGCGGGCCATTCATCCTCATTTTCATCTTCCTCCATAGGGTCTGCTTCCTCTGGATTGTCTTGTTCCTGAGTTTGACCATTTTGCTGGTTCTGATTCACTTGGTGATGATGAAACTGACCTGGGTGAGGATTGCCCCCAAACAAACCTAGGTTGTGAGCTGCTCCCTGATGCTCGTTCTGCCAATTGGGATCCAAATGATTATGACCAAGAACTACAGGACCATGTTCCGGGTGTGGCTCACTGTCAAAAGGCACAGGATCCTCATTAGCTGGGAATGCATCGAGGAAATTGCCATTCAGGATGTACACGAACTGACCATGACCTTCCCATGCCCCAATCATAGTACCATGTGAGACCACTAGGCTTCTTGGAACTCTATCTTGGCTGAGAATGAGAGCTTGTGCCAGAATTCTAAACTTATTAGCATCCGGGCTGGGGGAAGGATAGAACATTGATTGCAATGACATGAACTGCAGAAAGGTTCATGTCCTCCATGCCTGTGTCATTCGCTTTTACAGATCAAGTTGGTATTTCCATATGAATAAGCTTGTAACAGAGCAGTAAAGGTGCATTTCGTTATCATGATAGTCTTTGTTCAGGTAGAGAGCTGATTTCATTCTATGTATGCATAGGTCATTTTTGTCTTGTTCACCAAAGTATGTTCAATATTATTAATTCTGCTGTTTTGTTGAGGTTGTGGATCAAAGATGACTAAGAGGGGTTCCATGGTGTATTGGCTACCAATCTGAAGGAGGAGTACTCATTTTGCCTTTCAAGTAAGAGTGTCACATAGAAGGATCAAAGCTATGTCGTTCCGTTATGTAAGTGTGTATAGATCAGTAGCTTTAGGCTTTAGTATGCTTTATGTGCCGCTTTGAGTTATGACATTAGTTAAAAAAGATGTTATGGTAGCAAGCAGGAGTGAAACATGATTTGTGGATGTAATGATTATATATCTATATGCTTTGTGGTCATGAAGCTATTAAGGCCCAGCTGAATTAGTATATATTGTGAAACCAAATGAAATTCTATCACCGTCGAGCCATTTACTGTTTTGTTATCACCACCGTCGCTAGGATGCAGCAGTGACCAAAATCAAATCCCAGCCGAATCGTACTATAATGTGAGCGACTATGATGTTCGACTGACAGAGACAGTTTGTGGAACAATGCATCCGAAATAAGGACCTAATCACGGACAGATCCTAAGCCTACGCAGTGGTGTTACTGTACACCAACATGGGGTGGGTGGTGCTCCAACGTGACGGAAACAACGACCTGGTCATGGACGGATCATAAGCCAACACAGCGGTGTAAGTGTATACAAACACAGCTGGTTCGTACTCCAATGCAACAGAAGTAAGGATCTTATCACGAATGGATCATAAGCCATAATGGAACACCGCGAGTGTACACTCCAGTCGGTTTGTGGCTGCATTGCTGATGGCTACAACTTTCACCGCCGCTAAATCACCATCGAGGCCGAAAAGCAACTGCAATGTGGGTTGCGAAACGACAATAAAGGGTGCGAGTGTAGTAGTGATAGGGTAGGGCTTCAACGGGTTAGGTTAAGGTGGGTAGTTGGTCTGATGGAAAACCAGGCCACATTATTATGGGTTACTATTATGTGAACCTAAAAGGAAAGATCTGGTTGGTCCTACAGGTCGCACATGCATACATATATGCCCAAGACTAATTTGGATGGAGAGAGAGAGAGAATGTAAAGTTAGCCACTTACCCGGGTATCGGGCATATGTCCATATATGTGTACATATATAGGTGTCTCCTATTTTAGGTGATTAGGTATGGATATATTCAGGTATGTGCCATGGTTTATGCACAAATGCGAATATACGGAGTTAACTATTGCTACATTGATGACTATGACTATTATTAGTATTTAATTTAAATGTAGAAAAGGAAAAGCAATCAAACTAGATTTTAAATGGGCACCAAATAATAGAACAAAGGGCATGGATAAGTACAGCTTGAATTTAGGAGATTTTTGGTGTAAGAATCAAGAGATATGAAGTTAGGATGAAGAAGATATGATTTATCAAAGATTTAATAGGAAAAGAATATGTGGAATATAAATTGGGCAATTAATTCTGGAAATTAGAGTAATAAAAATGGGACGAAAATGCTTGGGGTAGGATCTGGGGTGTACCTAGTTTATTTAGAAATTTTCTAGGAATTTTTCTATGCATGGAAATAGGTTTTGTAGTCTTTATTAACAAAAGTAGATCTGCAAATACAAAGGGCTAATACCCGATTCGATATCCAAGACGTACAGTCGATTTGACCTGTTAATCGACAAGGATGATAACTCGAGCACTTTGGTCCTGACAATAGCGATACGCCCGGAAGCCACGGCCAAGAGGTACTCACACGGAACTCGAGGATCGCCGAAGGTCGCACTGAAGTGATGCAGCTCGCCGAATCGATGAGAACTCGTAAAAAAGAAAATATACGAATTGACGAAGTCGTCGAAAAGTAAGTAGATGCAAAAATAGGAGTAAAATTATATTGATTTTGATTGATTCTAATAATTTTTACATTGTCCTTCAGTCTATATTTATACCCTGATCCAAAGAATCATAACCAAATACGACTAGGACACCGAATCCGTATCTAAGACAAAACATGACTCTTACATAGGTTATACTCTAACAAATATAGAAAAGGAAAACAACACCTATCTACTTTTATGCCCGCCTTAATTACGATGAAACCTTCAGCTCCTGCTCCATCGGCACGCTTTCTGTCATCATAAGCCTCACCAGCAGTAGTCTTTATGTCTTTCTTCATCGGCATTAGAAACGTACCATAATAAGCCTCATCGGCAACAATCTTCAAATCGTCATCGGCAATGCCATCCCTGATCTTGTTAACAACACCTCTGAGTTTTAGCCAGAAGATAATTCTCTCATCGATCACTACCACTTATCGGCAACAATCTCCATCGGTGGATGTTCATCGGCACTCTTCTGGTAGTATAATACAACAACTTTCCTACACGTGCCAAAAAATGGTGTCAACACATACCCTCCAATTTCGGAGTATAAAATCATTAATGCTCCGAAATTTACTCCAGATAATGATTGTCTTCAATTATCTAACTCATGACAAAATTCATTACTGAATCCAATTAAATCCAGCCCAGATCTTCGTGCTTCAGGGCTCTGATTATGGCTAAAATATAAGGGCAGCAACCCATCGGCAAGAATCTAACACCATACTATACTGCCAATTTTAGAATTAAAATATTCTGCACACCGAAATCTCCTCTGAATCATGATTGCTAGCCATCAAATCATCCACACGATCCCTTCATTATCGTGCGAACAGTTACCATATCTATGTGAACAACCTCAACTTTTATGCGCGCGGCAGAGAGATAAGTCCAGAATGCCCCTTTTTCGTTCAGCCCATAAATACATCTCCCCCAGATGCCTGTCTTCTACCTTCACATTCCAATCTTCTAAAACCTATTCTCCCCGGCGGAGACCTTGAAGAACAACCGCGCGGTTTCAACCAGCAAGAACTTCCTCCAGCAGCGGCCTCGAGTCTCTAGCCACATCTTCATCCCGCTCAAAGCAATGGCGATCAACTTCAACGTTCCCACGGTTAGTCTCGTACTCATATCTTTTTACTGCAGCTCCTTGTGCCCTTGTAAGTTCATATACTTAGCGGTTTTTTATTTTTCTTTTCCTTCATCCTTTTGATCTTCCAAACTTAGGAGCTGAGTGACAAACTAGTTATCCCAACCGATCAACCTCACATCCAATGCCTAGGTCCGATGGGCGATCCAGATCCAACCGATCTAATCAATGTAGAGACCAATAGAATCCCCTTCAGAGCTCAGAATTTTTCTTTAGATCTGTGGAAAGACACATTCCGATCTTGGCCCAAAACTACCAAGGGATGGAAAGATTGGTATCTAAGGGTTATCGGGTCGATGGAGGTATACTGGGCAGAGAGGAAGCTAGACCAATGTATCAGGCTGTTGATTGCCGATATGCAGAAGAACGAGACAATGATGATAGCGGCCACTTACTTTTGGTTGGACACCACCAATACCTTCATATTTGGACACGGCCCAGCCACCCCTACTCTTGCCGATGTGCACATGCTCACAGGCCTAGATATCTCATCTGCCGATGACCCCCTTGTTTACAATAGAAGGGCCGAGTACAAACTGAATACTCGCAACATCGGAGGTTGGACGGGGTACATCCAAGAGTACTAGAAGATAGGGTCAGTCGGTCAGAGGGAACACGCCATCTTTCTGAATATGTGGCTAGAGAAATTTATTTTCTACGGCCGATCAGTAGGGCGAACCTGCGTCTACCTTGCTGCAGCCGAACTGCTGGCCAATGGAGTGAGGTTCCCTCTTGGCTGATATCTTTTGAGTTCTACCTATCACCTTCTTCACCAAGTATCCCAGAAGCTTTTACTTGGTGAACCCATCGGCAATCTGGGAGGCCCGTGGTGGTTTGTCAATATGTGGCTAAATGCCCATGTGCATAAATGTCTGCAATGGAATTTCTTCACCCAGCAGTTCCCATGGGATATTGCCGAAGATTATGAGCTTGAACACGAAGAATCAGCAACACGCCCCGCTCAACTTCGGCAAGGCAATAATAGTACTCCCCGGGACAGAAGCCAACGAGGACCAAATTGGCAGGTTCTTCCAAACCTTCTACAATGGCCTCTCCCGTGAGCATCGGGCTTGGATGCCTTACATCGACGAAGAATCCAGGTTCCCTCTCCTCTTCAACCTTGCCGATGAGGCGTTAAACAGAAACAATGATCTGATGATGGCTATCATCACTCCCCGAACAACCCAGCAAATATATTCAACAGTGGGAAGAATGCCAGCATCACTTATGAATTTTATAACCTATCGGCGGTAGCACATCAATGGCCTTTGGTCAGCTGCCGATCAAGCTCTGTTATGCCGATGTAATCAAACCAAGAGAAACCATCACCAGCGGATTTGATTGGGACAAGGTGGTTCAACTCCCCCCTGATGTCGATACCACAGACATTGTTCTATCGACCTGGGTGATGCGACATGTTGTCCCAATCTTCACGACGTAGGATGAACACCGATAACTAGCTAAAGAATAGCCGGATAACTTGCTACAAGTAGCGATAACAAGTGCAACTTGGCAAATAAAACTCGAAGCCAACCACCGTCTTTAACCGGCAATCTGAATCGAGGATTCGCCCAACCACACTCTCAAGGAACCAACCAACACAACCTACAATCAATCAAGGAATACCTTAAAGGGAGTAGGAGCACCAATTGGGAGCGGATGAAGCTGCCACCTATGTAATCCCGCGAGGAAATCACAAGAGCAAAGGGGTAGAGATCACTCTCTGAATTTGTTAGCACGCAGCTGAACAAAGAGGTTCTGTATTTCAATTATCAAATGTCTTCGATTACAAAGAGTCTTAGGGAGTATTTATACTAGCAACAGCCCTGCTAGATAGGTATGAAAACAAAATAGAGTTTCTGAGGGAATGCAATGTGAAAAGTCCCTTCGGAATGGATTCCCGAAGTGGCTTCGCGTGACTTTTGAACTCCAGAGCAGTTTCCAATAAACTGACCATAACTTTGTATTGGGAAGTCCAAATGTTGAACTGTTTCTTGGGGGTGAAACTAGACTCAAAGGGCTTTCCAGCAATATATGCCAACTAGCACGAAACATTGTAGATTGGTACAGTTTTACTTGGTAAGTTGTACCAACATTCTATCACGACAGACTGTTGACCTTCTGAGCAGTCTATACTAATTCTGGTCTGCAGGCAATATGGAGTATCCACACTGATCGCCACTAGATTCATTGGAAAATAGGCTCGACAAGCTTTCCAAAACGTCCTCATGGACCTTCAAATCTTTTGAGTAAAAATTTATGAAGATCTCTTTGCACTGGTCCGTTCTTGACTTCCACTGGTCCGTTTTGCACTAGTCCATTCTTCAGGGTCCGATTCATCCTTCTCTTCTTCTATATACCTGAGTACAATCAAGGTACAACACCTAGTTAGTATATAATTCTCATTAATGTTAAAATAAATCTCACAAAGTAGTGCGTGGACCTCTTGTTGTAGCTTCTTTGCACGACTACGTGTAATCGGTCCATCAATGACTTGGGCTGGTATCGGCGTAGGTGAAACTTGAGTGGATGTAGCTTGACTTGGAGCTTGTGACATCTTGCTTGGTGGCGTGGTCATATCATCCTCCCCCCTTAAAAAGGAGTCGTCCTCGACTCTGAACTGTCTAGCAGTTTAAATGTTTTCTCTTGTCCAAAGTGACCTGTTAGTCCACCTCCATGTGATTCCTGTAACAAAAGCAATCTAACTGAAGAATTTGGAACACATAGTTTGTTAGCTCTAAACAGAAAATCATCATGTATGTGATATTTTTCCCAACCTTTTCCATCTTGGCAATGATTATATTGTTGTGAAAATTCAGCATCATTATTATACAGATCTTTTAGACTTTCCAAACCCAAAACTTTTACCTCAAGTTGGTTCAACAACACACTCTTTCGAGACAAAGCATCAACAACAACATTCTCCTTACCTTTCTTATATTTCACGATGTATGGAAATGTTTCGATGAACTCAACCCATTTGGCATGACGACGGTTCAGTTTTGCTTGTCCTTTCAAGTACTTCAAAGCTTCATGATGAGAGTGAATAACAAATTTTTTTGGCCATAAGTAGTGCTGCCATGTTTCAAGCACACGCATCAAAGCATATAATTCTTTATCATACACAGAATAATTCAGTTGAGCACCTCCTAGTTTTTCACTAAAATATGCTATATGTTTTCCTTGTTGCATTAAAACTCCTCCTATCCCAATTCCACTAGCATCACATTCTATTTCAAAAGTTTTAGTGAAATCAGGAAGAACAAGTACAGGTGCTTCATTCAAACATTTCTTTCTTGAAATGCATTTTGTTGCGATTTTCCCCATTTAAAGTCAACACCTTTCTTTGTCAATTCATTCAAAGGAGCAGCGATGGTACTGAAATCTCTCACAAACCTTCTATAAAAACTAGCAAGGCCATGAAAACTTCTTACTTGACTTACATTTGTTGGAGTTGGCCAATCCTTCATGGCTTTCACCTTGGTCTCCTCCACTTCTATTCCCTTTCCTGAAACAACAAAGCCAAGAAACACAACATGGTCTGTGCAAAAACTACACTTCTCAAGATTAGCAAATAATTTCTCCTTTCTAAGCTCTTCCAAGACTTGCCGAATATGATTCACA
>Ga0182004_10000362_pt1 | contig 26147 bp, 18 predicted proteins | sample Sormic07211540_1_FD_120479 | JGI IMG/M metagenome (GOLD analysis project Ga0182004, IMG submission 120479) | Endophyte microbial communities from Sorghum bicolor roots, Mead, Nebraska, USA - 072115-40_1 MetaG | ecosystem: Host-associated > Plants > Roots > Unclassified | place: USA: Nebraska...
ACTCTTCATCCCGTTGACTCGCAAAGTGGTTAAGTTCACTCCTCTGCTCAAATTAGCGGCATAGCCATCTGGAAACATCAAGTTCTTGATCCATTCAAGCACTTCCCTTCTCGCATCTATTTTTAAGACGAAATCCACCTTAGGCTTTTTCCACTTCTTGTTTTGACCACTAGGAGGTTGCATCTCTTGTTTATTTCTATCGCATAACGTCGACAAGTCCACTCTAGCCTTAACATTGTCCTTTGATTTCTCTGTGTTCATAAGAGTGCCCCAAAGGGCCTCGGCAATATTCTTTTCAGTGTGCATTACATCAATGTTATGCGGCAAAAGAAGGTCATCAAAATAGGGCAGCCTGGTCAACCTGGACTTATGAGTCCACATATGTTGCACACCATAACCCACAAAACCACCTCCTTTGGCATTTAGTATAGGTGTGACACATGATAGGTTAAATTAAAAATATTATTTTTTTGGACAGAATTGGAGGGGCCAAAGAGCCCCTACATGACTGAAATATTAATTTAACTTAGTAAAAATGATAGGGCACTTATTAGTGCGCTACTACATAAAGTTTAATTGTTGCCGGTTGTGAGATAAAACAGTGATGATACATTATGCATCTTATGAGACATGGGTTGCGACACATGGATAGCTTGCATGTTAAGATAGAATGATAATAGAAATTAAGATAACTTTATAAGATATATAGGCTAGGGAGGATGGATGACACCATTAGACCTTAACAACAAAAAGAATAATTACATCTCCCCTGCTTATCAAAAGACAGAGCATGGTTAATTAGAATGCTTTGTATGTGAAAGAGATACGAATATGCGTTAAGAGCAGGTATAATGATCGATATGCACGAAACGACATAGCAGAGGATAGTGACGCACGGCGGCACGGGCTAGATATTCGTACTTCTGCTTGTAGGAGATTCTTCATAGCTCAAATTTGTCTTTTCTGTTGTCTATTCTTCTTCTTCATAGCTCAAATTTGTCCAGACGTGAGATTAAGTATTAACCATGTGATGTGACCAGAAATCTGTTGTCGTCTATTCCATCCGTTTCGGGTTAGTACACTACTACACTGTACATGTCTATTACCGAACGAGGTACGTACGTACTATACTTGGAAAAAACCTCCTTGAAAAAAAAATAGGAAATATCAGAAGTAGCAAAAAGAAAATGTGTCCGTTCATTATTAGTGACTAACTACATGTTAAAGGCACATCAGGGGAGTTATTCACCACCACACAGGCGTTTAAATAAAAATAAAAAAACAGATGAAGCCTGGAAATGAGAAATCTAATAAAGGAGATGTGGAAATGGTTTTGAAGATCGAGCAGGTGTATATTGATGCACAAAGGAGCATCGATACCGATCTGCTTGGTCGGAGATTCTTCCTAGCTGAAATTTTGTCCTCCGATCTGTGCGTACAGTACATACGTGTATAGCTAGTTGAGAGCGACATAAGTAGTATTTTGTTTTTATGAAATGCACTTAGTGGGGATTGATGTAGTGGATGATCATGCAACTGCACGGCACTGCCAATAGCTCACTACGTGCACGACTACACCGAGTCGCTTCCGCTGTACTTGTGCCTTAAGTGGTAATCTCGTGATCTATAACTAGCAGTGTTTATGAGGTCAAATTTTGTTTTCTGGCTAGCGTAGCGTCCTCATAACCCATCACCGTGGATCCCTCCGCTCTCTCCATAGCCTCTTCAGCCACTCGCGCCGCATGTCTCCATCCCTAAGTTTCTCACCTCCCTCCTAAAGTTGTCCACCTCCCTCCCTCGTCTCTCTCTCACATGGAAATGGTGGCATGGCTCCATCTCTCCCTCACCCACTCTTTCTCATGCGGCATCAGGGGCTCCTATGGCGGCGGGCCTCCTGCAATGGCTGCTAGAGGCCGCACGAAGCACAGGCGACGACCCCCCACTAGATCCGACATCGGTGGGTGGAGGAGCAGCAGTAGCGGTCCCACATTTGGTGCCACCTCCTCCTCTAGGCCAGATCCAAGCAGCGACGGCTTCTTTGGTGGTGCACCACAGCCTCGCTCCTCGGCAACTGACCGGCCTGGTCCAGGAGAGCAGCACAGGGATGGGGCCTCCTCCCTAGCTAGATCCGGTGGCGATGTTGTGCGGGGACGCCGGATTTGGCAGTGGCTCGGTGCGGGTATGCCAAATCCGCAGGGATGTGGCAGCGGTGGGGCTGCGCGGAGCAGACGAGCTCGCCGATGTGCTCCGAAATGGGCTTGCCTATGGGCTTTGGGCTTTTTTTGTTTTTTAATTCATTAACCATAGAGAACATTTTGAAGGCAGCCGCCTAGTTAATCGATTAACCAAGAAGTTTTTGTAACCACCTTGGTTAAGGCCACGATTAACCGTGACCTTTTGGTCGAGGCGGTTGCAAAAACTGCCTTGGTTAAGCATCTTTGCCTTCAACGGTTTAAATTTCTATAGTAGTGGAAATGACTTTGGAGGAAAGATGAAGCCCTGTCGTAGCTATAGCTGATGACAGTTTTGCCAATATGGTTTTGAGGGGGGTCGAAACCTACAAATAAGCTTATGCAGCGTGCTCCCTAGAAGTGCAATCTATCTATTTTTCTTCAAGGTTTTAAATCTTGGACTAGTAGCATAAGCGGCACTCTTAAGACGTCTGTCTCTATAAATAGTCATGACAAAAACTGTAGATATCTACACGTTCCATAATTTTTTATTGTCAAGTTTTACAGTTAAATTTATTTAGAGTCCCATTTTTTAGTTCTCAGATTTTTAGAATTGAATTATAAATAATCTTGAATGTTGACGTGGTCTATATATAGTAAACACTTTATTTGAAGCTGTTTAGAACCACATATATTCATTTGAAGTTCTTAGGTTTTGAAGTTTACTACATATACAATTTATTTTTAAAAAATAATTGATAGTCAACTGTAATACCCTTGAATCTAAGTGATCCCGGCCCATCCTGTTACGTACACAAGAAAGAATACGAGCAGAGCTAGCAGTGTGTGCAACGGCTGCTTGCTCATCCAATTGGAAAATAAATTAAACATGAACATTCAAAATTTCCCAAAATCCAAATAGCAAACTTCATGCGGTTTTCCATTTTATGATAAATATTACACATAATATTACTGTGCCCCTCACTCTAGCTAGCATAGCAGGTCTGCAGACTCCTCCAGCATGCAGCAGTACGTCTCAGAACTTCTTGATGAATTGGTAGATGTGCTCCGTCACCTCCTCCGCCTTCTCGAGGTGGACGTAGTGCCCAGCGCCGGCGATCACCGCCACCTCCTCCAGCCCCGGCACGTCGCGCTTGAGCCCGCCCTTGTGTATGTACTCCTTCACCCGGTGGTACGACATGGCATCCTCCCCTGCGATGTACTTGGTCGGCACGGTCACCTTCGCCCCTGTCCATGGCGCCGTCAGCTCCCAGTTGCTACACCACACCGGCCAAGATTATATATATTAGTCCACTTCCACTCTGAGATTATTAATCAGCGAAAAGGTTGATTTGCTTGGATCCTGAATTCATTTGCTCTTACAGGTCGAGGCAGCGGAAGGAGTTCATGGCGCCGGCGAACCCTGTCTCGTCGAACTTGGCGGCGAGGAGGTGGACGAACTCCTCCGTGAGCCACGGCGGCAGCGGAATGTCCTGGTCCGGCGGCCCCCACCACTCCGGCGACAGTGAGATGGCGCCCAGCTCGCGGGTGGTGAGGAGCTTCCTGAAGATGAACCTGGTGTCCATCACAGCGAACTCGGCCTCCATGGCGCCGGGCTCCTGCAGCCGCAGCAGGTAGTACCCGTCGCCGAAGAGCCGCCGGAACGCCTGGAGCGGGCGCACGCCGGGGTTGCGCGGCATGAAGGCGGAGCTCATGTTGACGAGCGCGCGCACCCGGTCGGGGCGCACCGTGGCGAGGTGCCACGCCAGGACGGCGCCCGTGCCCTGGCCGACCACGAACGCGCGCGGCAGGGAGAGCGCGTCGAGGACGCCCACCACGTCGCCGACGAGGTGGAAGATGGTGTAGGAGGACGGCGACGGCGGGGACGACGAGTCGCCGTAGCCTCGGAGGTCCGGGGCCACGCAGCGGTAGCCCCGCGACGAGAGGGACAGCAGCGGGTGCTGCCACGAGTGCCAGAGCTCCAGGAAGCCGTGCAGGAAGAGCACCGTGCCGCCTGTGGAGCCGCCGTCGCCGGCCTCGGCTACGTGGATCTTGATGCCGTTCACCTCCAGCGTCCGGTGGGTTACGCCCTTCGACGCCGTCGCCGTCGCCATCTCTCGATCTATCTCTGCTGCTTCAATGCCTCTCTCTCTCGTGAGAGTTTCGTGTCACCCTGTCAGTCTCTAGTGAAGTACTTACAAACTCTAGCAATATGCTTCGCTTTGGCTGGCCTGGTAGCAGTGGATGCTGCAAGGGCATCTTCGATATTAAATCTAAAATCATGGAGCAGTATCATCACTAGAAGTCTGAACAACACAACAACGATGCATTGGCCGTGCGGTCCACTGCATAAGTATATTCACTGAAGGAAACTGAAATTACGGACAACAAAACAGACAAAACCCACCGGGAAATGTTTTCTTGGACCTCCCGATGGGCAAATACTGTAACGAATAGCTTGACAGAGAAATAAATTTGCCCATCGGTTTCGTGACAAACTATTCTTGTCGATATTTCATTGTCTGATGGTTACCAAGGCGTTATGTTTAGCAAACTGTCAGCGTTGGTGAGGTACCGGTTGAAGCTGGCCCCCGGAGATCCATCTCTCCTTCCACTACAGCCAGATGCTCTTGGGCATGAGCCTCACGAGACGGCAGAGGTGTAGTGCTATATCCTACCGGGACGTCGTCGTCATCCCCCACCTTTTTTTAAACCCTCTTCCCATTTCCCAAATGTCTAGTTTTCCAAAAAGAGAGAAAAAAATGACTCTTCAAACCTAAAAGAGAATGCAGGAAAACGACTAAGTTAACAATGTTGAGCTATTCCTCGAACTTATGTTGTCTAGAAGCACTTTTAAGTTAGTACTGTTAAGTTTATCGTGAAAGTTATGCTTTTTAATTCTGTTTTATAAGTTATGAGGACATACTTCTTAAAAAAATAAAAAATATATTTAAGGACGGGTGATCTAGCAAAAGAAAGTAAAAAAAGAATCGAATACCTTAAAAGAAAAAAAGAAATGATTCCCTGTTCTATCCAGAAATAGAAAGTAACATATGCACTACCCCGAAAAAGAAAGAGAATAGCTGTCGGAAATTGACCGTTGCTTTCATTTCCACTTAACGTTCGTAGAATAGTGGCGCCAGAGCAGAAGCCCGATGGAGGTGGCACGATGTGGTGAGGCGCTGTTGAGTGGGTTAGGACGTTCCAGGTGAAGCAGGATGGGCGGCGAGTGTAGTCGAGGTGGAGCAGATGTATTTAAACTCAACTGCAAGGATGACCGTTCATTTTCTTCCGCATTTGCTATGGTAGACGAATTGATGGGACAACAATTTTTGTGCTTGTTCAGAGGAACTATGACTCCAAAGAAAGCATGTTCAGTTGCTGTGCAAGCAGGAATGGTGGCTTCAAAGAAAGTGGGTGACGTGGCTTGAGGAGATGCTAGAGAAGTAATTTAGTGGCGTTCTCGTATAAGGAGATAGAAGATACCCTGAATGCCAGTAATAGCTGGGCCAGGGCATCAGATTTTAGCTTGATAGAGATTGGGCTTTTCCTTGACCCAACCGAGTAAATGGAGTAAATGGTTATATCTGCTCCATTGTCTATTGATTTGAACAAAAGATGGTATATATCTCTTTATGTATCCTCTTTCATGCACACACAAAACAACGAAAGTTATAAACTGTTTTGATTTATACAAAGCTGAATCATTAAAATTCTGGGTGTAGACATTGTTGGCAATACACAGGAGCATGGAAGTCATGACATAAACACGCACCATTGATGATTCACTCATACAATTCAAAAGTACACTCACACAGATGCTTCCATTTCAACCCACGTTTGTTCCTCGCACAAGAAACCATAGATAATATTGGCTTATTTATAGCCCATTGTTCATGAATTGAATGTTCTTACGCCTCATCAATGTCCCAATCTATACTAACTACCTTGTTTATAGTTTAACTTCATAGAATATGCTAGTGGCTTTATGTTCTAAATTCAAACTTAGTTGAGCAATTGGAGGAAACCAGCATACCAGTGTGAGATTAGAAGATGTTCAAGTCATACAGTAGGATCAACTCAAATATAGATTCTCTAGTTGTGAGTAACGATGAAAAGCCACTTGCCATGCTTTCATGACAACCATACAAATTATCATGATGTGAGTTTTTTCCATGTGAAGGGGTGAGATGCAAAAAATATTGCGTACAATCCTTGATGACATGCAAAGATGAGCAGGGCATTGCTCGCCATCAGGTCAATTAGATCATATTTCCGCTCCATAAAAGCATGTCATGTGCATTTCGAATTGGTGAGTGCTTTATGCAATGTAACAATAAAGGTGAGGAGGTTCAACTGCTTCGGTTGCTAGGAGTCTATAGACCCATCTACTTGGACATCATGGCTGGTGACGCTAATTGATACATGTGCACACATTTTGTGGACCTTATAAGATCAAACGGGATTGTCCACTGCCAAAGCACCCAAATACATGTCTATGAGTTACTGTTGGTTGTTTTTGCACAATAATGAGGGAGGCAGCCCAATAATTATCTAAAAATATTATAGATCCAATGGTTATTATTGCTTAGAGTCTACCGAATTGATGGTAAGATGTTTGTGAGAATCTCTAGGATTTATCTTTCTTTTTTTATTGCGTGTCTCATGAAGATAAACTTGTTGCGACTCCCGTTAGAATACCTAGGATCTATCTTCTGTTCTAGCGACATATGTATTTAGTGGAAACCTAGTATAATTTCTTGTTGTATCTTTTTTTATGATATCATGAATGTATATATAGCTTTCAAATGCAAATCTTATCGGTTATTGCAATTTTTTATCCACTTTTTAAATTTAATTGAAACTCTAGTGGTTATTGTATCTTTTATTTGAATATTTTGCTTTCATATGAAAAGTACCACGATAAAAAGCTTTCGCCGAATCATATCACCACGAGGCCATGACCTCATCTATGGCTAGACTTGTTTAGATCTGAATTTTTTTTAGATTTTGACACTGCAGCACTTTCGTTTGTATTTAGCAATTATTATTCAACCATAGACTAACTGGATCAAAAGATTCATCTCGCAAATTACAGGTGAACTGTGCAATTAGTTATTTTTTATCTATATTTAATGATCCATGCATGTGCCGTAAAATTTGACGTGATAGAAAATCTTAAAAAGTTTTTGGATTTCAGGTGTTGTTGTAAAATTTTTTGCAAAATGGACACTAGCATTGTCGTTTGTATTTAATAAATATTGTAACTAACTAGGCTCAAAAGATCGTCTCGCAAATTACAGATAAACTGTATAATGAGTTATTTTTTATCTGTATTTAATGCTCCATACATGTGCCGCAAGATTCAATGTGATGAGAAATCTGGAAAAATTTTGCAAAAAATGGAAAGTAAGGCCTTGCAGAGGTAAAAAGTTTTTGGGTAATGTAGCACTTTAGTTTTTATTTGACAAATATTGTCCACTCATAGACTAACTATGCTTAAAAATTTCGTCTCGCAAATTACAGACAAACTGTATAATTAGTTATTATTTTTATCTATATTTAATATTTCATATATGTGCCGCAAAATTCGATGTGACGGAAAATCTTGAAAACATTTTAGGTTTTTGGGTGAACTAAACAAGGCCCTAAGCAAAGTATCTCTAGATGTTGCAGTTGCGGTCCACCGCATGGCCGAGTACAGCAGCAATCGTACATGTACCTCATCAACACCCCACCATCGCCGCCAACCTAGGACTACCTCCACACCGCGTCGCCTCTGCAGCCAGATCCACCGTTTCAGCCGTAACAGCGCCGGAGAAGGCTGTAGCTGGTAGCCTTAGATGCTCCGCTCACCGCAATTTGTTTGATATGAAAATTAAGAAATGGACAAAAGATACGGTGATTTCAAGTTGACTCGGACTATATTTTGATCCTTTTTAATTTAACACTGTTTCCATTTTTGCTTGGACTATATCTATTATCATTCAGATGCTTGCTTCACGGCAGGTGACTATATATGTATGTTTCATGAATTGGCTGCAAATCTAAATCGTGTGCCAAATCTATACCAAATGCCAAAGGGATGAAATATATGTACGGAGATAAAAAGCAAAATATGCGTGACACACTGACACACAAAAGTTATAATTAATTATTTCATGCAAAATAGATGGTGCAAAAGCTGGAAAGTCTGGTAATCGAAACACTATAGTATCAAACACATTAAATTTGGAGCCCCAATATAGAATCTTTTCTAAAAAAATTACAGCATATGATAGAATGTTGAGTCCATGAAATTTCATTCCACAACTGTACAAGCCTTCTCCCACCAGCCAACTGTCAATGTTAGCAGATAAATCACTACTACATAAATCTCATCACCGCTGGTTCTAAACACCTCACCACAATTATAGCCTCAGTTAGCTTTTCCTTGACCCAACTAAGGAAATGGTCATATCTGCTCTGTTGTCTATTGATTTGAACAAAATGAAATCTCTTTATGTATCTTCTTATATGCACACAGAAAATAAAGAAACCTGGAAAGTGTTTTGATTCGTACAAAGCTGTATCATTAATATTCTAGGAGTACACTTATTGGCGATACATATAAGCATGGAAGTCCGGACATAAACACACACTATTGATGATGCACTCATACAATTCAAATGTATAGTCAAAGAGATTTTTTAAAGACTACACTCAAAAGAGATGAATGCCCTTTCATTCCATGTTTGTTCCTAGAACAAGGAAACATAATAAACCTTGGCTTATATATATAGCCCACTCTTTATGAATTGAATGTTCAGACACCACCATCACTTTGTCCCATCTATACTAAATATGCTACTAGGTTCTTGGTCCAAATTCAAACCTAGTTGAGAAGTTGGAGGAAACCAACATACCGGTTTCATATTGGTACTGAACTTACTCTAGCTACATCCAATGGCCAGTACAAGCTTAAGAAATTACATAATAGAGCCAATAGTTTCTAGTCGAACATGTGTTGAATTTTAGTTGATACACAAAATTTTCCATGGGAAATGCACGCAGGAGCACCAATGACTTGTGCATCTCCAAATTATACTTTCCATTTCTAGGAAAACAAGCACACTCCATAAGCAATTCAGAGCCACAATAATGTAGTTTCATCCTGATATGAAGATTCGATCATGAATTTTATGATAAATATCCATTCAACATAAAAACACCATACTTATACAATATGAGATTCATATTCACTTTCCAAACATGAATCGGCACCACTTACAAGCACTAGATGTTGATGTGGTCGCTACTGACCGTCATTTCTTCCATAAGTTTGATGCTTAGCCTCTTTCCATGCAGATATAGTGTGCGTTTCAAGCTGCTAATCTGTCAAGTTCGAACCATGAGTTTCTAACTGCAGCTGAAGCGTGATAATTTTATAAAACAATTCAACCAAATTAGCAAATAAGACCACATAAAGCTCAAGTATACATGTTTCTTTACAGTCTATCACATACTGTCGCGCTTTCGGTTAACAACATACAATGAAATAGTGACACCCATTAATACGCTAGTCATTTATATCTCCTTTTTGGGAGTACATTGAGTTTTTGTTCTCCATAATCCTCCTAACAATGTTTCCACAATTTTCACTAAATTAATTCCATATTTTACAACTACTACTGACCATTTTGGATGTTGAAAAATTCAACTAGCATCCGTATGATAACAACCAGTTGATAGCACTCGATCTGCAGCATGGAGATTGAAATCAAAGCCAAATTGATTGAATTAGAGTTAGGGAGGGAGCGGAACCTACTAAAGAGGGGCTTTAGCTTCAGGGCATGCGTAGCTACTATGGAGCCAGGGCCCATGCCGCTGCCTGAGGTGCACATTGCAGCCGGGGTGCGAGCGGCTGCCTTGGAGAGCCAAGCCACCACCCAATGTGTGCATCGCCACCTTGAAGCTGGGCTACTGCTGTCTTGGGGCCACACTGCCACCCGGGTATGCATTGTCGCCTCGGGTCCATGCCGCTGATTGGGGTCGGGGGGAAGGGGACGGGATGGTGTTGCAGCTCGGGACCTCCGGTATGCGCTGAGCTGGATTTGTGCGCCGCCACTTGGGTCTGCATCAGTGGAGTCCACTGCTGCTCTGATCGATTCCGAAGCCGGAGGGGCACGCTGCTGCTGAGAGAGGTGAGGAGGACAGGGTGTGACTATGTGAGGTTGAGGGTACGGTGGGGTCAGGCTTTGGAAGTGGTGCATTTTATGTGTTCATGGTCACAACCAGCCTGCCTTTTGGCATGATTAGAAACCAACACGTCTCACTGAAATTAATTTTTCAGTCAGTTGTAGAAAAACCTATAGGGAAATTATCGCTTCAAGTCAAACAGACAGGAACTTTTTAGTATCCTGTAGTATGTGTGCGTCGGATTGTGCTAAACTGGGGTGCCAGTATATTAGCAGCCGGATAGGTATCCTTCACTGTGAAAAAGTAGTGGTCATTAATTCGCATTTTTTTGATCAAACTGCGATCAGCGTTCTAGCTTCCAGTGATGTGTCATAGATCTTTAATTACGTCAACAGTAGTATTCTCTGGTTAATTCATAGCTCGAAGTTAACCATTTCAAAGTTCAAATTTGAAGAACATAACATCACTGAAATCAGAATGAATAACGTAACGCAGCCGAACACGCATTCTGGACACATCAGCAGAGACAAGATGATCATCAGAAATTCAGGAGTATGAAATTAAACCTGCAGTGCAACAGCTCGAACATTTCATATAGGAGTCGACAAGTACCTAATAAGCTTCTTTGTTTTTTTTTGACAAACTCAAGTGCCTAATAATGTTATTACTGTTGTTTATTACAGCACTGGTACATGTCAACGTCGATCGATCACATTGTATGCACAGCGGCACACAAACATGATCAAGCGGCAGCGCATCCCATCTGCTTGCCGTCCTCCACGGTCGTCGTCGTTGCGTACTGAGGCACCCTGAGGAAGTCAAGGTGGTAGAAGCCGTCGTCGTCGGACAGGCTGCCCTTGCCGACGATGCTGCCGCCGTTATCCACGTCGGTGACGTAGCAGAAGGCGCCGCAGAACAAGACGAGGAAGCCCGACGCAGACAGCTGCTGCACCGAGACCAGCGTGAGCCCGGGGTCCAGCTTGGGGACGTAGCGGACGCCGGGGACCAGGACGTTCTTGTCACGAGCCTCCACGGTGCCAACGCCGGCTACCGGCAGGACTGTCCCGTCGCGCCGGTGGAAATTAGCGGCGCAGTCGCCGGCGGCTCCGCGGTCCCGTGCAGACGACTGCTTGTCGGCATCAAGCGAGAGGACCCCAAGGTCGCCCGTGGCGTGGAACGTGGCTCCCGAGTCCACGATGATGCAGTGGCGATGAGCGGTGGGCACGGACGACGACGACGAGAAGTGCTCTTGGCTGTCCGGACATACCTTCACCGGCGGAGAAGTTGCGCCATGCGGTGCTTCGTGGTCTGAAGAATCTGCTGAACACATCATACCACCGACTCGGCTCTCCTTATTTCAGACGCACGACTTAACGTTATTATCAAGCTATAGTCAGAAACGAAACAATTCTTTGGACAGAGGATGTTGGTTACCTCGTTGTGGTGGTGGAGGGGCAGCAAGTACAAGGAAACAACACTGGGTGGGCCAGCTGCAGAAAGAGGAAGACGATCGAACGTATACGGTGGTGGCAACAACGGTTTAACCCCTAGATTCGTCGATCACTTCGGACGACATCGGCAGCTACGCCTAGAATTTGAAGGTACCAACGAATGAAAAGGCCAATTTGCAGATAATAAAAAAACGTTTTGCCTTGTAATTGGATTGTCCGAAGCAGAGGACTGGCTAGCCGGCCCGCTGTCTGTCGTTACTCATGGCTTTTTGGGTCGGGCTTTTCAACCTTATTATGTAGCTTTTTGAAAAAACCAAAGCCAACCAAAGGGGTAAAAATTAATAATTGGTTTCGGACAAAAGCTTCTTTTCCCTGACTGCAGAGGTGGCAACTACAAAAAAAAAAAAAATACCCACTTGCTATTAATTAAGAGTCTGTTTAGCAGAGCTACTCTCTAGCTCCGACTCTGGCTCCTCTAGAAAAGCACAGTGCCAAATATTTTTCTAAAAAAACTGTTTTTAAGTAAAAAAATAGAAGAACCAAAGCTGTTTTGACGAAGCCATAATTTATGGCTTCGCCAAATAGCTCCGGCTTTTTAAAAAAGCCCCTTACAAGAGCCCTGCCACACACACTAAGAAAGGTTGCAGTTTGTTCTTTTTGTTTCTACACTGAGCGATTTGTCTTCGTCCTTGGTCTCACGTGAGAGCACGTCCAGGCATCTGCTTGGGTTTATAATTTCTATGGCCTTGTTTAGTTCACCTCAAAATTTTAAAAAAAATTTAAAATTTTTGTCAAATCGAATCTTGCAGCACATACATGGAGCATTAAATATAGACAAAAAATAACTAATTGCACAATTTATCTATAATTACGAGACGAATCTTTTAAGTCTAATTAGTCTATAGTTGGACAATAATTGTTAAATACAAATGAAAGTGCTACGGTAACCAAAACTAAATTTTTTTGGAAACTTAACAAGGACTATGTCTATTTGTTCCTTGTGTAGCACAGCTTCACTAATAGTTTTATGAGGTGTTGTAAGTTTTTTTTTTTGCTAAAAACCTTTTTTTGCAAAGTGCTTGGTGGACATAGCTCCTAAAAACCTATTGAGACATAGGATTAAGGTAGGATGAAGCTGAAAACAGTAGGTTATCTCAAAGCTCACCATGCAGGAAACTCAGGTTTGCCCTTGCACTACTACAGAATGAGGTATTGGTCTATGCCCAAAATCGCCAAAAGCCTCGGCCCTTTTGCGGCCCGGGGTTAAGACACCTTTATCATCGGTTTGTAACACAGGCCAGTGCTAAAGGGCCTGCACAACGGCTACTGACCCGTGCTATCGGAGCAGGGACCCTTTAGCACCGGTTCATGTTACCAACCGGTGCTAAAGGGTCCCCTTTAACACCGGTTAGTGCTGCAGGCCGAGTCAAACCCTTTAGCACCGGTTCAAGGCACAAACCGGTGCTAAAGGGTCACCTTTAGACCGGGTTTGTGCCCTTGAACCGGTGCTAATGGGTCCGGTTTATAGGCGAAATCAGAGAGCACCATTGTTGTTCCTAGAGCTTGCATTTGTTATTCTTGCTTGTTCTTCTTTCTTGTTCTTCATCTCCAGTGTCCATCGTTGATATTCTTCGACTCCGTCATCATCTCTTCGTGCTTGGAGGTGACTATCTTCATCCTTGTCTTTTTTACGTTGTTTTTGGCTAGTGATTTTCCTATTATTTTTAGCTCAAATCCACTTTGCAAAAATAAATTATAGTATCTTTTAAATCTTTTTTTCTTTATATTAGAACATTAGAGGATTGGAATTTAGTTAATGTATATAGTTTACAATAATAATCTTAGATAGTTGGATAGTTCAAATTAATTGGTTTGTTAATATCACTTGATAGATTTTTATTACTACATAATATCCATTGTATAATTTAAAAAATTTGTTGAAGTAGCTAGACAGATAAAGGATATTATTAGATTCTTCTTTAATCATACTTGTTTATTAGAAAATGTGGAATTTGTAATTGTTTAAAAATTGAGTATGGATAGTAGATGGCAACTATGATCGGGTCCTCGGTCTCTCAACGGGTTCAAAAGCGATACCGGCCAGAACTCCCTCTCATTACTTACGGCAAGTGTGGGCAGAAGATTGTGATGGAGTACAAAGTGTCGAAAGATGGAGTAAACAAGGGTCGTATATTCTACAAGTGCCCGGATCGTAATGTGACTTATTTCCAGACATTTGCTTATACATGTGCCTATCTTTTTAATGATGTTATCTCAGACCTAGGATTAAGGTAGGATGAAGCTGAAAACAATAGGTTATCTTAGAGCCCACCATGCAGGAAACTCAGATTTTCTTTGCGTGCACCGGGGTACAAGGGGTGAGGCTGTTGGGCTTGGCTGGTGGTTGCGAGCAACACGTGGCTATCATCAACCTGTTTTGCTTGAGTTTTTCTACTGAATCTACCAACCATTCAACTGTATTTTTCTCTTACAACAAATTAGCGAATGATACATCTAGCCATGGCTTATCAGCTAAGCAAATAGGACATCGGGGCACGAGCAGGCGCTGCTATCACGGCCATGCACGATGGCAGAGATGAGCAGTGCAGTAGGGCTATGAGAGCAAGGTTAATAATAGAGCTAAGTTCTTGACTATAAGCCAAGTGATAAGAGCCAAGTTAATTATATAGTAGTTGTCTCGTCCTTATCTCTAAGACAGCTTCTCATTTCTATTCCTTCTCACAACACTTACTAGTTGGGCTCATTACTGCTTATGCATTCGTATCTAGCTTGGTGCATACATAAGAGCAAAGTATTATCTATCTTCTTTCTTCTTTTCTCCATATTAGCATCAGCTTATCTATAAACATATTATTATACCTGCTCTAAAAGAGCGAGCGGTGCGGCACGACCACCGGTATATCCTTTCAGTGTCCAGCTAAATGCATATTTAATAAGATATACACAAGAGTGCCACACAAAGGAAAAAAACTATGAATACGGATGGAAAAACATATAGATGAGTAATTGGTAACTTTATCTCAATTGGATAAAAAGTACACTACCTATTATTTATATTGTGTTAGAAAATGAACATGTAGAAAAATATCTAATTTTATAGAAGTAATTTTTGTTTTTAGAAAAAAATATATTCATATCTCAGCTTCTGCATTGATCAATACATATAGTTGTTCTAGTTGGAGATATTAAATAACAACTTATTGCTTACGTTTTCTAATATTTTTGCCCGTGCTATATCACAGGTTGATGGACTAGTCCAAATAACCGAAAGCAATACTCCCTCCATACCTATAAAGAAAGTCGTTTAAGACAATGACACGGTCTCCAAAGTTTAATATTGACTCCTTGTTTTTATAAAAATATTTATCAAAAAGTGGTATATGTATATTTTTATGAAAGTATTTTTCAAGGTAAATCCATTCATATAGTTTTTAGATTTCCAAACTCAATAATTTATCTATGATTTATATTCTCAATGTTTGACTTAAACCTTGTCCAAGACGACTTTTTTTATGAGAGTGGAGAGAGTACAAGGTAGTATTATTGGGTAACCAAAACTTGCACTATTAATAAATACATGCTAATATCTAAAAACCCTTGATTTCATTATTGGATGCTATCGCGGCTACAGACAAACAATTACCTCTTAACCAACGCCCATGGCGTGGAAAGAATCGAAGCCAGCAAAGAGGGCTATCATTCGTCCAACGTGAATACGTGATATAACATCTAAGCGTGGAGTCCAAAGAAGGCCATAGTAAAAAATAATAATAATAACAACTCATGTTTTAGTATACATTTGTGTCATGATTATTATGGCATATTTCTGTATACTGGATCTGTATTCTAGCCCACCGCTCCCGCCCCAGCAGCAATGGTTGCCCTCGCCCTCCCCAGCTGCGGCGACATGCGCTCGCCGTCTCCACCGAAGGGACGCCGCATCGTCATGGTTAGCCACCGCAAAACGGAGCCCAACCCCGACCCAGACCCGGACCCGGACCCGGACGCCCTCTCGTTCGAGCACTCAGGTGGCCTCGCCGGCCATGCCGCGTGGGAGGAGCTGCTTCCAGCTCATCACCTGCTCGCGCGCTTCTCCTTCAGTCCGGTGTCCGGCTACATCATCTACACTACAACCTTGGGCCTCACGGTTGTCGTCAAGATCGTTATGGGCAGCAGCGGTGAAGTGAGTCATCTAGGCAAGGTGTTGTCTTTGCCGGAGACAGGCTCCAAGGTGGTCAGGGAAATCTATAACAAGTACATGACCCGTAAACTGCAGACCATGGAGAAACTGCTGGAGTCGCAGTCTGAACTGCGAGGCCAGGTGGTCGTGCTCGTGAAGATCAACAACACCCGCCACCACATCAGCGCTCAGATCAGCACCCGATCTGGCTTTCCGGGATATGAGTTGGTCGTGCTGATCGATGACCCAGACCCACCGACGATGCAAGAGCAGTTTGCGAGGGCTGACGTCTTCATAGCCAAAACATTGGCCACGAAGAAAACGGTGTGCAGGCCGGAAGGTCCGGTAGTTGCCCACCTCTCAGCAAGCGCACAGCGAAAGGGTAGCATTAGCTTCATAGCCCGGATTTATTTCAGGCCGATGGCCTCGGTGCTGAGGATGGACGTGGAAGGGAAGCAGCTACGGCAGGAGAACCACCACAGAAACCTGCTGAGCATTGACTATATTAAACAAGTCAGATGGCATTATGAAGATTACGTGGAGACGGGCACATACAGCGAGTTTGTAAAGATAATACGGCTGCATTATGAGGACATGTCGCAACAGGAACTTTACAAAGCGACTACCCTGGAAACGATACGAAGGGAAAATAAAAAGATGTCGAAGTTGAATCGCATTCTGAAAGTTATGTGGTCAGATCCACATAACACCAAATCTTTTGTCAGTTGTCGAAGGAAGGATAAACCCGCTATATGGCTTGCACTGCACAAATTGATTGCAGATCACGGCTATTTCACAAGGTAATCAAACACTCACTATTAACTACTCCTTTAATTATTGTTCGGTAGGTATATATATATGTTGCAGGGAGATGGGGATGTCAATTATTTGACAAGCTAGTTTGATATTTTTGTTTTCAAATCAAAGTATAGATGTAGACACTGGAAAACGCAGACACACGTACACTCATCTCTATGAATGCATGTATGTGCACCATACTGCTATGGCACCTCCGAGACACCAACTCGGGGTATCTCGAAACTGCTATGAAAACTTTTTTTCACTCATGAGTTTCGAATTGGATTTATAGAGGCAGGATACAAACCTTCCAATGCATGCTTGAGGTCTCCGTTACATGGTATTTACAAAAGCGGCGGAAAATAATATGTGATTTGAAGAGTCGTGCTTAAGATGTGCATCTGTATAAATAAAAAGACATAAAAATGTCCCCATCGTCGGATCCATTCACAGCTCGCTGACGTCCAGAGTGGACTCTTGCATCTGCACCCCCACCCACACCTGCAAAGACCAGTGTGTTGATCCAATCTGTGTGGATCTACACATCAGCACGGCACCCAGTTGCCACCGGGTTCTCTAACGCTTTCTCTTTATCGCAGATCCACTCCATGGCCCCTCCTCACTATATCACTATATCACTGTCATTTCTTAGTTGCACCGAGCTCGCTGTCGTAGCTATTACTTCAGACCACTGTGTAACCAACTACTACGAGAAGAGGGAGAGAGACAAACTGATATGGACAGAGAGAGAGAGAGGGAGAGGGAGAGGATTGCATGCCCACCGGCCATGCATGCTACAACCATTGATGAGACACCAGCTGTATGGATACATAGTGTAGGAGTCGAGCTTGGGGCGAGGAGCTTTATTGCGTCCGCCATTGCCACTTGATTTTAGGGCCATGCACTACCATAGCCCTTTTAGTCACATGCTGTCAGCTGCGTGGATGCTGCTGCCCTGTGATGGGAGAGAAGGGGGCACAGAGATGGTGGCACACTGTTTGCCTAGAAGGAGGGACCGTACAGACCCAAGCTACTACTATAGCCGGATCAGGCTCCTCCACGCCAGACCAAACTCCTCCGTTTCAATTCTTAGCCCTTCGTGAGAGCTCAAGGAGAGAAGTGAAAGGTGCCACTAGGAGTGGCTACGATGAAGGGGAGAGGAGAAAGGAGAGAGCTGGCCGGTGCTAGGCAGCGATCAAGGGAGTTTGGCACTTGGTGGTTGATGTTGTTTTAATTAAGTATTACTATTGTGTATGAATTTGAGACCATGACTAGTTGAAATGGCTTATGTTCTCCAATTGCTCATATTCTCATATGATAGTGTCGTAGATTCTTTCTTATATATCTTTGAGCCATTGTGATAGATTTAGTTACTAATTATTCTATATATATAGTTTACCATCCCATTTCATTATTGTACTCGTTGCTTTGCATCATTTTAATTTGTATGTTTAACTTGCATTTATTAGGTCAAAGAACTATGTGTTATGTTTTTATTTATATTAACCCAATACTCATACATACTTTTTCTTTACTTTATATAGTGCTCCATCCCCATTATTGTTTTTATTTTCTCAATTGTTTCACATCACACATATCTATTTAACTTGTGCTGAATTATTTCCGGCTGACATCTCGCATTCGAAAAGAAAAGTACTCCAATAGATATAGTGTCATCTTTATTGACTTCTAATGGACCTAAGCTACAAACGAATCTATATGTTTCTCCATCCTATTCTTATTTTCCTTTTGCATTGCATATTCATGCATGTCAGCCATCTAAACCTTATTTCATCAATATATTTTCCTTAGAAATCGACATGACCATGGATTCATGCATATGTCTACATGGAGATAGTAGACGCATCATTCATGCATGTCTCAAATTATTACTTTTTCTGTATTAAAAATGAAACAAGTGTTAGAACCATGTCTCGAGGTACTTTGGGGATATATTTTATAATTACATACATATTTGGTTAGTTTAGATTTTTTTTTGGTGCAAAGTTATGTTCTTTTTAATAGTAGTGGAGGGTACATAATTTACACAACAAATTATGGGGTTACTTATTACTACTTGAGATACTCTTTTCCTAAATTCTATATCATTGAAAATTTTACACATGTCTGACATCATGATATTTTTAATAAAGTGGAGTTTCGTAATTTTGATGCCAGTTTATGGCTTGCATTTTATTATGTTTCATAATCATATGTATGAGTAACTTAAATGAGGATTAAGGGTTTCTTTACTCTATTTTATAAGGTGGTTGTTGTTGGGTATTTAGATGATTCTTTTTCTATAATTAATAATATGATAGACACGGCTATTGTTTTTTGAAAGCATAATTGATCCCGCTATCATTGTCAACGATATGATTATATATTTATCAATACATGGGTAGATGTTTATGATTTCTCCAATGATTTCTTTAGGACATTTTTTCTTTTGGTGTCTTGTGGACATTAAGGAGGAGGCTTCTTTTCAAGAAATATTAAAGCGCTTATGATTTATTTTGTACTAGTACAAGGTTTCCAACAGGTGGTGTTCTTGTTTTGTATTTTGTATCATTATTTATGTACATGTGTGTTTCAGCAAGTTTGTGATATTTTTTTTTCAGTAAAAAGGCCACACTGTCGGTGAGGAAAGAAAGCTGTCTTGCACAGCTAGTAGCTGCCTGCAATTCTTCAGCATCCACAGGCGGACACAGCGTTATGGTCCTGCTTAATGGAAGCAGGCGTCCCCCTATTCGCTTGCTTCTGGACTCTGGTGCCAGTATGCATGTGGTCGGCGATGCAGGGCTCCTACACAACCTCCGTCATCTTCCCGGAGCTGCAGCCCGTTTCGCAACATTGCCAGATGGATCTCGCTTGCCTATCATTGGCGTTGGTACCGTGCTGATGGACGGCTTCAGAATCCCCAATGTCTATCTAGTGGAGGGGGTGACGGTGAACTTGGTTTCGGTCAGCCGGCTCGCCACGGAGCACGACATATGCTGCTGCTTTTACAGAAACCGATGCCAGCTGATGCTGCTCGCTGACGGGCGGACTGGGGTTGTTGGAGAAGCCGTCCTGGATGATGATGGTGTCTACGGCCTTCGGTTCCTTCGAGTTCCAGAAGCAACTGCCACTACTACAGAATGAGACATTGGTCGATGTCCAAAATCACCAAAAACCTCAGCCTTTAGTCCCGGAAGGGCAGCACCGGCTTGGGAACCGGGGCAACAGGCCCTTCCCGACCGGTGCTAATGCCCGTCCTGCACCAGTGTGCCTGATTGATTGCCAGAAACTTTGTTAAACTAGTTAATAAAGCATGCATCTTTCTATTTTGTTTTACTTTTTAATAAAATCTCCTGTTTGGCCTCCGAGCCCCTCTAATTTCCTCAAAAAAAAATTTAAAACATACATTTATCTCTGAAGGACAGAAAACGGCGACCAGAAGAGGGATGAATGAGAGCCACAAATTTCTTTTGAAATATTTGGCCGATATCCTAAAATCAGCCCAAGCACAAGCAGAGTTTTAGAACTAAGATACCTAAGTCAACTAGTGACGAGAGTACCTAGAAAAAAATTCTCGGAACAGTAGAAAACCAACGCAATAGATAAAAACCAATTCGGGGCACGAACAACCAAACTGCACGCAAAACAGAAAATTAGAGCTGGAGAAAAAGACCGGAAAATCCCCTAGAAAATTTGATCAACACAGAATAGACCGAGCACTACGGGAAACCAAGGTTTTGCCGAGTGTCATATGCTTTGCCGAGTGCCAAATGTCGGACACTCAACAAAGAAGCTCTTTGCCGAGTGCTCGAAGGATGGCCTTTGGCAAACAGGCTTTTTGCAGAGTGCCGGGCACTCGGCAAAGCACGACTATGGTACGCACCGTCAACCTTTGCCAAGTGTCACAATTTGACACTCGACAAAGATGTGCCAGGATCGAACACTCGGCAAAGTTTTTTTTATTTTTTCCCTCCAAACTTTATCATAGGCATTCAAGAGGGGTAGCACGCCAGCCTAGGGCTCTTGGGTCTGCACAGCTAGATGCTCATAAAGATGGCAGTGTATCGTGTTCGGGGTAGATATCCGCGGGTTTCAGTTCCTCGGGTTTTGGTTCTGGTGCCTGTTTTTTGCCTATGGTTTTGCGGATTCAGATACCTGGAATACTGCGAGTTTGGCATGGATCCTAATTTTCACCCATGGTGCTCCATCGGGCCTAAAAGATGCAGCCTATTAAAAGCCCAATAACCAACCCTAAGTATATAAACTTGATTACCTCACTCCCTCAGCCTCAGCCCTATCTGCCACCGCACGGCCTCAACTTCTGCAGTTCTGCTCCCGCAGCAGCAGGAACTTGGGTTGCTTTTCTACTAGTCAATATATGGCATTGCTAGACTTGCATGTTTCATGTTTCTGGACAGTACACGAACATACTAGCCTGCTAGGCTGCTACCTCTATATGCATGTTCTGTATCGTCTATCATACTCAGTATCATCTCTTATGTTCTGTACATTGCATGCTACTTGGTACTTGCTAGTACTTGCATGATCTATATCTATTTGGCATCAGTTTGTTGTCTCTGCTAATTTATTGTAATATTTTCAGGTGTCGGTTAATCCGTCAGGTTTCAGGGATCGGCGGGTTTCGGTTTTGGGTGGGTTTGGGTTTTAATTTTGGGGTTCGGTTTTGGGTGCCCAGAGACTCTACCTGATCCGAACCCGCCCCATTGCCATCATTTGGTGCTCACGTGCTCTGCTCGATCCACTCACAGAGGGAAATAAAAATTCAACCGCGAATACCTCTCAAGAAAAATGGAATAAATCAATTTCCAAAAAGAAAGCTAACGAAAGCAAGAGTATAGTACTTCACTCTTGCAAAGACGAATCGACGTCCGAACAAGTAGGAACCAATCAGAAGGCTCAGAGAAAGCACGCGCTGGACTGTTGGTGGTGACCAGAGATAATTCCGGTGGTGAAGAGAAACAAGTAGGAACCAATCAGAAGGCTCAGAAACAAGCCTGGTGCACGCGGTGCTGAAGAGAAGAGTGAGAGAGTGTGGCCGGTGTGTGAGAGCAGAGTGAGAGAGGTGCAAAGGAGAGGGGGCTTCCAGTGGCACTAAGGATTGAGGGCGGAAATAGAGTGCCCAGGTGAGAGAGAGCCCCCCTCCCCACACCGCCGGCGCCCCTCACGGCGCCGCCGGCCACCGGTCTAAGCCCTGTGCAGGCTACCCAGGCGTCAAGTCCTGAGCCTAAGCATGCCCCCCAGTCCCCCAACGTGCCAGAGGATGACGAAGTGGAGGTCCTGGACTGGGACGAAGCTGGCGACCACTGCTGCACGAAGAGCTTTTTGTCACGGTTGAAACATGCCTTTAGTCTTGGGCTGTGAGCCTGAACAAAGATTTCGGAATTAAATGTCCCACATTTAGTCCCGGTTCGTAGGCCTGGAACTAAAGGAGGACCTTTAGTCCCAGTTGGTAATACCAACTGGGACAAAAGGGCTCGCCACTAACTGATGTGGTGCAGCCCTTTTTAGTTCCGGTTGGTATTACCAACCGGAACTAAAGTTTTTTTTTTCTTTTTACCTTTTCTTTTCATTTTATTATTGATTTTGGTTTTCAATTATATTGTTTTCCAATTTATTCTTCGCTGCTATTATCCATACACGTTGCACCTATACGAGAGCGTTATTATTGCACACAAATAAAGTATACTATATATATTTTATAGAGCTATACATATACGTACATATACATTACATTTATAATAATGTACAAGTAATCAAGTGTTCGGCCGCTGGTTATAGGTTATACAAATGTTTGCCTGTCGCTCAAAGCTAGCTCATACAAGTGTTCATCCTTGTTTGCACTGTTCAATCTCAACCTAGGGTTGTAGTGGAACTCGGTGTCTTCGGGGATGACATGATCGTTGATGAAACCTGCTATCGTCTCTTGGATTGCGACGAGTATTGTGTAGTCGAACACTTGTTCTTTCAATTCCCACTCCTTCCATTTGCATTAATTAAAGGAAAATATATTAATATACATAAGATTTATTTACTTTCAACAAATAAATAAGGTATGAATTTAATGTATACACATGTTACTTACTTTGACCATCTGTTTAGAAAGTGTAAATTTGGTACACCGCATGTACTCGCAAACGTAGTATCCACATAAATTTGTACCATGCCTAGGAACCCACCTATGTAGAATAGGAGTGGGAAGTGGCGCTTTCTGATCCGTACGACATCTTTGTACGAACCAAGCCCAAGCCCTGCCCAATAAGTCGGTCATTGATTAGGTATAGCATAGTAAAGTAAAAGAGCATGCATCGATATTTAAAGAATGATATAACTTACCTCTGGATCATGTCTATCATGTCTTGGTACATTGCCAGCTCTTTTCTCGTTGAGTCCTAGACACATATACATTTGTTCTTGATCTTAATCTCAATGAGTATCCAGTGATCACTGCATTTGTTTATAGAGTCTACAATACAATATTTTTTTTGAAAGGCGGCAGAAAGTTTTTGCCGTATTTTTATTAGATGAGAAAAAATAAAAAGAAATACAGTATAATTACAACTCCCACTTAAAAACACTCAACCACTGGAGCCAGCTACTCACAACAAAACAAAGACAAAATAAAGATAAAGAAAAAAACAAGAGAAAAACTTGTGGGGGTTAATGCTGAGCTTCCACGTTTGGACTAAAGGCCAAGTGGAACTGATCTATGTCTTCCTTGCATAATCGTGCCACTTCTTTTGGTCACAGATTCCAAATATTCCACCAAAATTATATCATGAGGCCATCAAAATTTCTCCTATGGGGTTTGTCTATCTGTAGCCTGCATCTGCGACAGTACCCATGGAGGGATCCATTTTCTCCCACCGTGTCAATAGTTGATAATCTGAACCAATTTTTCATCATGGCCCATACTTGTTTTGTGAGAGGGCAATCCTTGCACAAGTACGTTGGATTTTCCAGATTGACTCCACATAGTTTGCACACGGGGTCATTTGGCCAATTTTTTTGCTATAAAAAATCATATATTTATATAGATATTAAATAAGACCATGTCTCCTGCTTGCCCCCCTGGCTCGGTGATCCCTACAATGCTTTGGGTGGGGAGAGGGGGTGTTTGCTAAAAAAAAAAACATGCCGACAGAATGAAAACACGCATTGTACATGCCAATGCCAACGGGACTCGCATTTTCTTTTCCCACTAGTCCATAAATGTATAATTGGGATGGCACGCGCTTGAGTATAACCACTAGGAAACAGAGAGCTGTCTCCCATATGCAGTGAAATGGTGATCGAGAGTCGCAGATGAACATGGGCACATGGCGTACGTTCGCTGGCCAGCATTGATTCTCGTCGAGCACCACTTATCATGTGTATAAATTTGGAGACCAAATTAATTTCTCTGAACGAGCGATCCGATCAGTTTAGTGCATGACAAAGAGTAGTCTGAAGAACCAAGCACTTAAGAACAATCAACCACAGTAATCACCAGCATGGCCCAGTACAAGTTTACTGAAACAGAAAACAACACGACACAACACAACACAACACAATCTAACAAAAATTGAAACTATTCTATCTTATTACCTTGCCTAATCGCCTAAAATAGAAACGATGAAGGCCATGTTTGGTTCCTTCTGTTTTTTTTTAACACTCATCACATCAAATACTTAGGCACATGTATGGAGTACTAAATATAGACTATTTACAAAACTAAAAATACAGCTAAAGAATAATTTAGGAGACGAATTTTTTAAACCTAATTAATCTATTATTGGACACTAATTGCCAAATAGACGAAGATGCTATAGTACTTGTTAAACCTTAACAGCTTCAATCAAACACCCTCGAAGTAGGTCATGCCGTAGGCTTTCCAATTCAGGAAATCTGAAGTAAACAAATATATGCCAGCACAAATGGATGGCATGAGCATATACGGCGTAGCTAGCGGGACATCACTGAGTACGCATAGGAACCCTAATTAACTTCTACTAGGTGAGCACAACTTCAATAAGTTCGAAAGAAAAGCCACGTCCATATGTATAGGCTTTTAATTTAATGCTGCAATATCTCGCTGAAGACAAGTTCCTTCTATCCTCTTCTCTGGATTAATGGAAATCCAAGTTGCCCACGTAGCAAAAGATGAAACTTTCAGAGATGCCACACTAGCAAACTGCCACCAAGGCCTTATATATTTTGATGTTACCATATTAACCTCAATCCACATGTGTTGGGTGGATTGAGGTGGAATTTAGTTCAAGTTATACTCTAATCTTCTCCTACATGTGGATTGATGCGATTTTGATTACATCCAAACAAGACCTTATATGTAAATGATTCACACAGTCGAACCATATGACGACGGAAATGGAAGAACAAACATAATTGCTTTGAAATTGGAACCTGAACAAATAAATGGAAAACTTTAATTCAACATCTTCATTCTAAGCGGTGAACAATACAAACTTGGCACTATTTGACTATATATATATAGGAGGATTCTCCGCGCGTTGCCGTGGGTGTGAAGGAGGAATATAAATATATTCTCACTATAGTCTGTCGAGTTATCTATATATAGCTTAATTATTAGTAGCTAGTTTTCGAGAAGGAAAAGAGAAAGTCATCTATATATATAGATTGGTAATCTTCCATAAAACCGGGGGCTGTTTCCACAAAAACAGAGGTGTTACCAGTGCCATAGTTCATGTAAGATTTTGGAGCAGCACTTTATTGTTCTCCACATCCACATGTGCTATAAATTGCCACAATGGGAGGAGCCCTTGTTCTTTCACTCATCCCCCATCTGCTTTGTTCTTCATCTATACACAAAACGAAGTCAAGTAATGGAGACTTCACGGAGGAGCCTGTATGCAGGGTTCGTGATTGTCCTCCTTCTCATCGTCGTCACAGGCCATGGTATGTGCGCACGCATAAGGAGTCATAAGCTATTACTGAACCAAAAAAATAAGTTCTTTGTCACATGATTTGGCTAACTTTCACATATGCATGTGCGTCTTCTCAAAGGGACGGCGCCTACTCAGGGATTCGGTGATGGCCCAGGCCCGCTACCCCCATGCTATCATTGGAGTACTTACTATCATGGGCTCTGCGTTTGGAATGAAATCTGCACAGGTCTTTGCCGACGCCAGGATCGCAGCCAATTTATTCGCGGCACGTGTCGTGGCTACCCTGCTAAATGCTTTTGCCTCTCATGCTGACCCATAGTGGTGGTGGTGGGCATAATAATAGTGTTGCCTCCATGTAATGTTGTCATTTGGCCAATCATTTGAGATGGTGAAATAAAATTGCTGGAGCTCTACACCAAAACAT
>Ga0182004_10000363_pt1 | contig 26144 bp, 17 predicted proteins | sample Sormic07211540_1_FD_120479 | JGI IMG/M metagenome (GOLD analysis project Ga0182004, IMG submission 120479) | Endophyte microbial communities from Sorghum bicolor roots, Mead, Nebraska, USA - 072115-40_1 MetaG | ecosystem: Host-associated > Plants > Roots > Unclassified | place: USA: Nebraska...
CATAGTACTATCCTAAAATGGTATTAGGCGGGATTGATTGTTTCCTAAAAGGGAAATATGATTGGTCGGAAAATTGTTCGCTGAAATCAGTTTGACTGAACGTTCGCAAAATAGTGGTGTCGCATTCAGGCTAAGAAGCCCCAGCTGCCAGCTCTACAGACTGCAAACATGTGCCATTGGACATGTGCACTGTTCTCGCCTATGATTTTCATTTTTCAAGATGCGCACACTGTCCAAGGGTCCACGATCAGAAAGCCACAACCAAGAAGAATTCATGAAGCTATCATGTTCAGGACCGTTTCTTCTACGATGCAAAAACTCCTTGATGTGTATATAGATTTCTCTGAAAAATCATTTTAAAAAAATATTTCTCTGAAAAATACAAACTATGCTTTCAGAGTCAGGCTAGATCAGTACATTTATTTATAGGGCGCTTGATGATTTCTTTAGCCGAGTCCATTCTAAATCTAAGCAGACAGTCCACATATGAGTTTTCAGCCTATGACGAAACGGTGTCACCTAGGGAAGGAAGATCCCGACAACTGCAAGACTGCAATGCACGTCCTTGCCGTCTGCTAGCAATGCACGTCCTTGCCGTCTGCTAGACGCCTTGTCCGGTCGACCCGGACCGAGAGTTTCCTGGATATTTCCACTGTCTTTGTCTGAAATTTGTCGATATTGTTCAGCGCAGTTAAGTTGAAAGTGTCTGAAATTTTTCGATATTTTTCAGCACAGTTAAGGCCTTATTTGGATGTAGTCGGATTTGCATCAATCCACATGTGTTGGGGTGGGTTGAAGTGGAGCTTGAACTAAATTTCACCCCAATCCACTCCAACACATGTGAATTGAGGTGAATTCAACAACATCCAAACGAAACCTAAGTTGAAAATATAACATACCTCCGGCGACAAACATACTCTTCTTCGTCTTCCCAAAGAGAATGAATCAAGTTTATATAAAAGATTATTAATATTTGTGACATCGACAGTTACACCATGAAACTACTGTATTTGGTGATGAATTTAACAACGCTTGTTTAGTAATATAAATATTGGTGTATAAACTTGGTCAAATGTAAGAAAACTTTGACTTAGTATAAAACTAGAGTGCCATTCTTTTTTGGTATGGAGGTAGTAGTATTTGACTATTTGCGTCTCGTTCATCAGAAGATCCATGCGTCTAGTTTTGTCGCTTCCTTTTGATTTGTAATGCATTGGTTAAGGTCAATGTAGGCAAGCTTTCAACGTTGACAGACATACTAGCAGCAGGTGGCAATCATTTTTCTGACGAAAGTATTGTCAACCAACTCCCTCCAGATCGGTGTACTAAGCATTTGATATTGTGTAATGTAAAGAAACAATTCAGTAGGTTTCGCATCAATCTTTTGAGGCTTTGATTGCCGTAATCCGGGTTATTACAGTTGGCTTCTGTAATCCCTGTTATTGCAGTTGGCCTAATACGTTCAAAAAAACATTTGCAGTTGACCTAATTCGGGATCTAATGACAGCTTCTGTTGACAGAAACCTACTCTCGGAGTCGGACTGGCGTTTACTAGACCGGAGAGTCATCAGTGAAAAGAAACTTAACAAATTAAGCAGATATTGTTTGCAGGCCGGTAGATCATTTAGCAAAAACTAGCAAAGATCATTTGTGATTTTGCTAGTTATGTGGCGTCAAAGAAAAGTTCAGGTATACTGAGATTATTTATTCAGGACCTGCCCAATTGGTCAACTCTCCTTCTTAAGGCAGCATGGCCATTTGGTCACCATTTGAGGTTCGAAGTACTGGTATTTAAAAAGTCCAAGTCAGAAAAGGCCATTTAGGCTTTTGCTAGTACCAATATATAATAAATGCAGCATCAAAGAGAAGTTGAGGTATCTTACTGCAGAGAATAAATATTCAGGACTTGGCCAGCCACTGACCTGGGCATTTTTCTTGAGATTCAATGTGCTCACATATATGTAACTCATGTATGGACTTTTGCCAAGGTAATTTCTTGCCTTGTTTCTACTGAGGCTGTGTTAGAGCTAATTTTTTTTGATTTTACTACTGTAGCACTTTCGTTTGTATTTAATAAATATTGTTCAATCATGGACTATCTAGATTTAAAAGATTCTGTCTCGTGATTTTCAAGTAAGCTATACAATTAATAATTTTTTATCTATATTTAATGCTCTATGCATATATGCCGTAAAATTCGATGTGACAAAAATACTGAAAAGTTTTTGGATTTTCAATGGAACTAAGGCCTGAACCGAAGTTAAAGTTATTGAGCACTTGTAAGTACTAGACCCCTCGATCGGCGGTGGGTAACCTACTAACCTCACATGCCTCCAATCAGGAATATATATGCTGCAAATGACTTGACATTCACATGATGCATCGCGACAAGGGGAAGGAGAAATAAAAGAATAAATTTCACAAAACCCACCAATGGACATTGGTCATTGGTCACAAACTTATAAACATTTTACGTAGTAGATTTCAGAAACCTACCACTATATTCTAGTCTGGTTTCTCACAAACATCAACTTTGTTGCCTTTTCCTCATCCATGTCCATCCAGGCCCATCATGTCATGTCACTGATGGTTCCATCAGACTCGTATAGTTTTGTGAGAAACCAATCCAAAGTAATGGTGCGTTTGTAAAATGAGCACGTAACAAATATTATAGGTTCGTGACCTTTTGTGTGGAAATTTACTCGAGAGAAAATTATCTGGATGTAGATGTGCCAGCAACCCTGCCCCAGTAAACTATGGATGATGTGATTTTGTCACCCTCAAGCTGCCAAGGTAAGGTTGCATCGATTCGTTTTAATTTGTTTTCGCAACAATAAGCCAACAGCCGCTGATTGCTTGCAAGAAAGTTGTCACGCTACTTGAGTGAAAGGAAAAGGGCCAGGTAGTGGACTTCGCAACCGCAAGAATCGAATGGAGCACCAGAGAGTTGGCAACCCCGACCGCGGCACATTGCCATCCCATCCTCTCGTCGGCGTGGCTGGCGCTCTCGTGTCCTCTTCCACGCAGCTCGCTTGCTCGGGCCACTGGGGCTACTGCAGATTCCTTTCGTCCTTGGTCCTTGGAGCTCTCCGACGCCGAGAAGAGGAGGACGGACAAGACAAACCGACGAGCGATCATAGCCGATGATGCATCGTGCAGTGGACGGATCGATCATCAGACATCGCCGCGATCCCCACGCGATGTGCGTCAGTCACAAGCGTACGTACACGCAGGGCCGTCTCTATAATTTTGAGGTCCCTTGTGCAAGTAAAAGGGTAAGGGCCTATCATTTTTTTATATATCAAATATATAAAATATATAGTACAACTAAAAAGAATTGATTTGCACCATATGTTTTAATTTATAAAAGATAATTATAGTACAACAAATAAATAGAATAGCATAGAATTAGAAATTTAGAACCCTATCACGGAATACTAATAATAAAATTGATAAAGTATCGATCAACAATGCCCTTACTCTTCCTGCTCCAGTGTCTAGTAGTGACATCGTGTGCGGACATGTGGTGTTAGCGTGTCATGGAGCCACATTGTTGTATTGGACGATTGGACAATAGAACGAGAAGACGATAAAGAGGAACATTGATTTGCTCAACTAATCGATTAAGCGAGAATATGAAGCAACACTAGCAATAGGTGGATGTGGATGACGTGCTGATTAATGAATTTCTTTTTTAAATTAATTGATGAATTTATATAGTGTCTGTATAAGCCTTCAAAAAATTAGATAAATCTATATACTAAGTATTACATATATATTTATAGGTGCTTTAGCGCCATGGGCCCCGCCGTCGTACCGGCTGCCCAATCCCTAGAGACGGCCCTACGTACACGCAGCCGTGTCGCTAGCTTCGCTGGCCGGGTGGCGATTACGGCAACAGAAATGGACGCTGGCCTGACCGCCTGAGGTGATGACGAGCTAGCTGAGTGCAGTTCAAGAGGTACTACGTGGTGGGAACCCAACAAAAACGCATCGATTGCCGGCTTGTAGCTGCACATCAGCTTGCTGGTAGCTGCAGCATCGCTCTCCGTGTTTTGTTCGGATGCTAAAAGTGAAGCCTGAGGCTGAAAGCGACGCGTGACGCTGACCCACGTGACACGTCGATGCTCGGGGACTCATCACTTGACTCTTTAGCGCGAGGCGTTTTGCGGCGTGCTCTGTCTCGTCTCGCCTCGCCTCGCCTGCCTTGGATTCTGAAACAGAGCTGTAGTAGAGCTAGAGTAGCAGCAGTACACGCAAAAGGGGAAAAAAGAGTTCACTTTCAGGAGCGTTGTGTTCTCACGTGCTCAGCGGTTTTCCCAACCTTTTTTTTTTCTTTTACAACTGTATGGAATTGTCACGGCGCACGTCGAGTCGTCGATCAACTCAAGTTTGGAGTGAAGTGTTCCTGTGGACAGGGGGGTTGCATTGCATGCCAGGCCTTCTTACCACTGGCTGGTAGACCGTAGACCTTATCCTCTTCACGATGTGGAGGTGGAGCTAAATCCATGCGATTGCGATGCGAGACACAGTACTGGTTCTGTACTGAGAATTGTCTGAATATAACGTGCCTACATCCTCGATCCGTGCTGAAGGTTACAGATTCGTTTTGGATCGGAGTAGACAGGCTCATGCCATCATGTCAAGGATGGTCCCACCAAGGTATACTGTCAAAGAGAACACCGATGATTACGGATTGCAACTGCACAAGGTGGGTCCATCGTCTCCTCTCGCTTAGCATTTTCTGGTTCCGTGGAATCTTTGATCCGTAGTCAGGAACAGGATAAGAACAAAGCAGTGCGGCAGGTCTCTCTGCCTGTGGGGCAAGCAGCAAGTTCCTTTCCTACCAACGGAAGGGGACAAGGAGGACTGGTGATGTGGAGTCTAAACTACATACTATATATTGAAGAGTCCCCAAAAAGGTGATGAACACTTGAATCCTTTGCAGATTGATCAGTCAGTACATGTTGCATTACAACCACACTGAAGGTGAGATGTACACACAAGCGACAGATAACCAAGAACACATCTTTGGAGGACATGTGCTGGAGATATATATGCTTGTGTATCATTATCATCTATCATGTTCATGTACTGCTAGGCCCCCCCAGCTGTGGCTGCGGCGGCCTTCACAAGAGGCTGCAGCGCCTTCACCACGATGGTCATGTTCGGCCGGAAATCCGACTCGTACTGCACACACAACGCCGCCACTGCCGCCATCTGAAACACAGGAATTCTCTCAAGTTATTTTTTGATGACTGACAGGATGTGAAGATCTCAAGGAGGATCGGTTAACACTTGACAGCAGAGCGAGCGTGAGCTTGTTTAAGGATGGAAACGGTGCTCTAAATGGATACTCGTAGTTCTTTCTCTAGTATAACTAATTAAATGAACTAAATTATTTAGTTTATTTAATTACACTAGAGAAGAACCGGGTTCATTCTCATCCTTAAGCTTGTTACCTTTGCTACTGCTTTTGGAGGATAGTCGTCCCCTAGCTTCGGGTCCACGCATTGGCTGACCTTGTCCTCGCTCAACCTCGGCGTGGCCTTAGTTTTGCCAGGGAAATTCAGGTATCAGTACAGTAAGCTTATGGATTATGCTGGGGCAGGAGTAGATAATTGAGCATGCTTGGCTCACCCAAGTCACCAGACTTTGCTGTCCCTTGGGCATGGTGTGGTCCACGGGCTTCCTGCCGGTTAGCAGCTCCAGCAGTATCACTCCAAAGCTATACACGTCGCTCTTGTGCGTCAACACTCCAGTCATCGCGTACCTTTAATTTGGAAAAGGATACCACATGTCATTAACATTGTTAATCAAATCCGTTTTGTCGCTCTAGCAATCTATTTTTTTTTTTTTAAAATATCTATCCACTTGGTCGGATAGCTGACAGACAAGCCAATTACAATTGGTAACTAACAAGTCCTGTTGATTAAAGCTTACTCGGGAGCATGGTAGCCGAAGGTGCCAAGGACGCGCGTGGAGTGGAGCCGCGCGGCGCCGTCGGGCGGCTGGCTGGTGAGGTTGAAGTCGGCGAGCTTGGAGTCGTGGCCGTCGAAGAGGAGGACGTTGCTGGAGCGCACGTCCCGGTGCACGATGGACGGCTGCACCTTCTCGTGCAGGTACTCGAGTCCCCTCGCCGCGCCGTAGGCGATCTTCACCCGCTGCGCCCAGCTCAGCGCCGGGCCCGGCGTCGCGTCCTTCACGCCCTTCTTTCCTGTTCAGCAATCCTCACATTTTTGTCACGTCAGGGTTTTCAGCGTGCAAAACTGACAGATCACACATGCCGTGGCATCTGCGAATCCTGAATGGTCAGAACACCGGCCGGCCGATGATAAAAGTGTTGCAGTACCGTGCAGCGTGTCGTGCAGCGAGCCGTGTGAGGCGAACTGGTAGACGAGGATCCTGTGGCTGTCGTCCAGGTAGTAGCCCATCAGCTGCAGGAAGTACTCGTTCTTCAGCCTCGAGACCATCGACAGCTGCAACAAGAAAACCACACCGGTTTGCCATTCGTTTTGTCTTTCAGTGAAAAAGGTTTGATCTGTTGGGTTTCAGTGGGTGCGGTGGACCTGAGCAGAGAAGTCAGCCAGAGAGTCGCTGGACACGCTGGGATCGAGCTTCTTGATGGCGACGGGCTCCCCGGAGGTCAGCACGGCGCGGTAGATTTTGCCGTAGGAGCCTTCCCCGATCAGGGCATTCGGCCCGAAGCTCCCCGTGATGTTGTTCAGCTCGCCCATGGAAATGGCCGGCACGTCGACGGGGAGGACCTTCGGCGGCCCGCTGCTCCTCGGCGCATTGGGCCCTCTTGGTTTGCCGCGGCCTGGCATTGTAGCAAACTGTGACACTGTGTGTTGTTGTGTATTGAGACCTGATGATGAGGAGGAGATGTTGGAATTCAAATCTTTACCTGCGTTGTGTTGCGACGTATTCCTAGGTGCTGCTGGGTGACGGCTCGCAGGTGCGGCGTACGTATCCTCCTCGGTACCACCGCAGCAGAACATCGTGTTGCCCCGGCTTTCCCTTGCACCACCGTGGAGATATGCGGTTTGGCGGCCGATCCGGTGGATCGGATCGGCCGAGTACCTTCTGATGAATAGTTGCTGTAAAATCGGAAAGTTACACGATAAATGCTTTGCTTCCATCGACCGTACACGTATATAAGCATTGTCATTTCAGATTATTTACCAAATTTATCAGCCATTTTATAGTATTTTTCTCTCATAATCTGTCAAACGAACATGCCAATACTACCGAAAGGAAAAAGAAAACAATCTATTGACCTATCAGCCTCGTAGGAAACAGACACGAAACTGTCTGAACGTTTAAAATCAGAGCAAGGAGAAAAAGAAGCTGCAGTGCCATATGCCATAAAAGAATTTGACGGGAGGCGATGAGAGAGCTAAGGGGAGGAAGAGGACCCAGACGACGAGACGAAGGCGAGGCGGCACACGTACGATTCAAGGAAGAGGTGGCGCCGCTCCCCGCCTCGCCGACGAGCGACGAGGTGGAAGACGTGTGGCGACCGGACGACCGAGGGGACGGCCGTCGCGTCGCGGGGAGGAGTCCAGGAGGGGGAGGGCAGATGGCAGGAGACGAGGAGGCTAATAAGAGCAAAGCATGGCGCTCCCAGCACCAGCCGACCGACGCGTTTCTCGGGGAAACAAAGGTGCGCCATGGCACCTTCCGCTTGACCCAAATTCGGACGCATGCATTGGGATCATTTTGAGCTCGCACCACGCACACGGCAGTCATACCAAAGAAAACCACATAGAACAGAGATGCAGCGACAGCACCCGAGCACCGAGGCTTGCTGCAGGCGGAGCTGGAGTTGTTCGTGCCGTTTCAGTAGTTTCCTGACAATACTCGACAAGCATGTGCATGTCAACCTGCGACTGCGAGCGCTGTACCATGCTTGCCTTCACTTCGACGTCCTCTAATGTCTCAAAATAAATTAATTCCTAAAATCACCTTAACTTTGATCAACTATGTAGAAAAAATAACATCTATTGAATCAAATAATTATACTATAAACATAGATTGTGTATCTATTTCTTTCAATTTTTGAAAACATCTTGAGAAAAAATGTCTATTGTTACTAATTTAATGTCATAAATATCAACACTTAATTTATAAAGTTAATCAAACTTAAATAGTTTGAAATACTTAAAGCAACTCTAGAAATTAATTTAATTTAAGACGAAGAGCACTAATTTCAGATGGAGAGTACTTAACTTCTGTTCCGACAAGGAAAACATAGGAAGAGTGAGGCACCAGGCATATAGTTGTCCTAAATACAACTTCTCTAACTTTAATCAAGCTTGAAACTTAGCATCTACAACTTTAAATAAATACACTATCTAGACATTTTTACAGATAATGATGTATATGATGAGTTCTTTTATTAAATTGATCAAAGTTAGAAAAAAAATAGTACAACCCGGGACAAAGCCAAATTAAAGTTACTAATTTCAAATGGAGTGGGTAGGACACGGCCCCGGCTGCCCACTAAACAAAATTGCAGCACCACACTGTGACCAAATCACAGTAGCTAATTAGCTATTGCCATATAGTACTGTCGTCATCGACAATCGACAAGGTGAAACATCACAACAGACCCAAATGTTGGGTAAACAAACTCGGTTCAACAAGACAACAACACAGTACAACATGCATTGCTACAACAGAGGACTTCAATTGTCCATGAAACTGACTAGCGGCAACACCTCAGTTCTTGATCTTCTTCTTGGCCCTCAGCTGAAAGAAGAAAAGCAATAGATATTTCATTAACTTAGTTGAGCTTCAGCACTTCACAAATGGCAGGACGGAGAAGACGTGTGCTAGCCTACATACAGGCACAACACTTGCAATGCAGTAACACTAACCTGGTTGCTGTGACCACACTTCTTCTTGCGGCAGTTGACAGCCCTGGGGTGCAGGCGTGCATAGCATCTGCAGATAAAAGGTAGAACATCAGGCCAATGAGGCAATGACCTAAAATGATTTCCGGATACAATGACATGGCAATGGGCAGGTAAATTGGCAAATCAGAGAAAAAATAGGCCTCAGGGTTTCAGCTCATAAGGTCACTTCGTGCATCTAATTGATTCATCAGTCATGCCAATCACTTTCCTCAGAAGAAAAGAACACAGTTTCACATTAAGAACAAAAACAAACACCATGAGTGCACCGCAATACACCTCTAACAGGTCCAAGTAATAGAAATGTACCCATAGAAAACAAAAGGCGAATGAGCAAAACACCTTGCATAATGCAACATCCCAGCTCTAGCTTAGCTTAGGTTGCATGCAAAAGGGCAAGTGAACAGGGACCAGATTTGTACAAAAGACAGAAGCATAAACAGTAAAGTCAGTACTGACCCCACGAGACTGAATAAAAAGAACCAAACTCCAGGTAAAACTACACTGAAGTCATACAAGGAGATGACAAATACTAAATGTTACAGCAAAGCAAAGATCAAAATGACTTAAGGGCTCTCAGTTTAAAGGCCAATCTTTTTCCACATGAGAAGATCCATCAGATGTGATCTTCCTTGCCCCTTCCACGGTGCTCTTCAATCTCGCCAAATCCTTCCATCTCAACCCTTTGGTGAAGAGCAGTGCTCAGGGAAGAATAAATTCCATGTTAGTTCTTCACCAAAAGGAAGAGATTTCACAAGGAAACACCGAGAGAGACAAGCAACAAAGGAAGAGAGGAAAATACACCTCCTCCGGTCTCCGGATTCAGTGTGGTTAAAGCAAGAAATCATCATCAAGCCAGTAATTGGTTATCCCAAATGTAATACAGCAAGAAAAAAAAAGATGGGAAAATGAAACAATCAGGCTGCTCAATGATGTGTTCAGTGTTAGAAATAGAACAATGATTGGCTGGTGAGAAAATGCTTAAATACACTAGAAGCCACATGCCCAGAGGTCATGAGATGTCTGGCCAATCATAGGGGCAAATCATGTTTCTTTCAAACACAAAACTAGAGGAGTTTTTGCATATTTGCTAATGATCTCTGGTGGTCTCATGTTATCAAGGTGTGCACGCTGATAAGCTAAAAATGAGAAGTATAATATAGCATCTGAGCTGGTTCAATCGCATAATTACATATCAAGCTCCTGCTAATGCTGAGGTTAAATTCCGTTTGCCAAATTGTTCATTTCTTAATAGCATTAGATCTCAAAAGTTTTGCATACACGAATCCCTGTGCAAGCATGCTCATGTAGTTATAAATTCCACATACCATGTGAAGTTCCTAGGAATAATCATCGTCGCTACGATTCGAGATTACGTTTTCGAACGACAATATTGCACTGAATGAATAGAACAAAGTTTCCATTTCGGGGTCACGGAAATGTTAACAGGGTGAGGGCGTAGGTGGTGGTAACTTACTTGCGGCAGATCATCTTGTCCTGGTTGTACTTGCGTGCGAGCGCCTGCAGCGAGGGCTCAATGATACCACCGCGGAGCCTGAGCACGAGGTGGAGCGTGGACTCCTTTTGGATGTTATAATCCGCGAGGGTGCGGCCATCCTCCAGCTGCTTCCCGGCAAAGATCAGCCGCTGCTGGTCCGGCGGGATTCCTACGGACGGAACAAACCGAATCGCTTAGCGCCTGCATTACATGCTGCTAATATTCTTGCTTCGCTACAACAGATGAGCTAACGCGCTCGCGTACCTTCCTTGTCCTGGATCTTGGCCTTGACATTGTCGATGGTGTCGCTGCTCTCCACCTCGAGGGTGATGGTCTTCCCAGTCAGGGTCTTCACGAAGATCTGCATCTTGTTGAACCTGGATGTTCTCGGGGCTGGGGGGCTCCTGTGATTGCTTCGGCGGCGGCGGCGGCGGCGCGTGCGGGGTTTTTATACGTGGTTGAGGCGGTGGTTTAGGGTTTGGTCCTAGGGAAGCGAGGCGGGCTGGTGGAGTGATATGGGCCGTTGAAATCGGGCAGTGCGTTTTGCTTTGTGGTGTTTCGGCCCATTGGATGTGGTGCAGAGCTGAGATCAGGCACGATGCTTCCACTGATCCTCTCAAAGGAAATTTTGATTCATTCTCGCAGTAATAAAAAATAAAAATAGAATAGAAACATGATTTCATAAAAGTCTTTTTACGATAATTTTGTACAGATGGATGCATGGAACTCGCTAGCGTCAGCATCACGACTGTGCGGGGGGAAAAAATGACGCAAAGAAATATTCATGCTAATATGAGGAAGACGCACTTGAGTTAAATCCCTTTACGACACTTCGATCGCGCTGTCAGGTACAGTAATTGTTGAAGATTAAACGGAGACGAATTCTTTATTTTAACATTAAACCGCTCCTCTGACGGTGAAGTTCTAAGTGAAGTCTTCACCGATGATTGAAGCGGGGTGAAAAAGGCACGAAGTATATCAACATCGCCAACTCATATTCAGACGCACTTTTGAAATATCTTTTGCGATTAGTTGTGCTTGTGTAATGTGTGCAATAATGTAAGCGTCTATAACGACAATTAACCGCACTCCGCAGGACCATTTCCTCGTCGCCTCTGCAACACAGAGACCCTTTCTTTTTCGTGAGGCAAACAGAGACCCTTTCTGAATAATTAACCAGCACGCGTTGCCCGGAGTGAGTCGCCGCGCGCACTGTTAGTGTTACTTGCCTTGATTTGTTATTTGCAATGAAAGCATCAAGGTCCGTCCGTCCCGGGAACATGTCAAAACCTCGCTTGCACGGCGTTACTATAAGTAGAATCATCACCATGCCCCGAACCACGACACACACGGACACACGGTCACCTCTAGCTAGAGCAAGCGAGAGCCGGGCGAGCTAGCCATAAGCCATAAACCTCGCTGCACACGCGACGAAACAAAGCGCGATCACGAGGCAGAGGTTTTGGAAGGGAGTCTTTCTCGGCAAAGATCGATGGCGGTCCCGGCGATGGCCGTAGCAGCCCTGTTCGCCCTCGCGGCGCTGGGCGGCGTCGCGGAGGCGCAGCAGCTGAGCACCGCGTACTACGACGGCTCGTGCCCGCACGTCTACGACACGGTGCGGCGCGTGGTCCAGGAGGCGCGCGCCTCCGACCCGCGCATCCTCGCCAGCCTCCTCCGCCTCCACTTCCACGACTGCTTCGTCAATGTACGTGCACGCCACGCCGCCCCATGCATGGCGGTAGCTGCCAAAGCCGTGTGTGCCAGAGAACCGATCTGACTCTGAACGGTGCTCGATTGATCGTGTGCTCGTGCAGGGTTGTGACGCGTCGCTGCTGCTCGACGAGACCCCGACGATGCGCAGCGAGAAGGCAGCCGACCCCAACAACGGCTCCGCGCGGGGGTTCCCCGTGGTGAACGACATCAAGGCCGCCCTGGAGAACGCCTGCCCAGGCGTCGTCTCCTGCGCTGACATCCTCGCCCTGGCCGCCGAGGTCTCCGTCGAGCTGGTTAGTGCTCTGACACGACATATATAGACGGTGCGAAGTTACCGTCGATCGAGAGCAACACTGCGGCTAGGGATCACTACTAATTATGCCGTTTTCCTGACTGGATATATATGAGCAGGCAGGAGGTCCGTACTGGAGGGTGATGCTGGGCCGGAGGGACGGCATGACGGCTAACTTCGACGGCGCCCAGGACCTCCCAAACCCGAAGGAAGCATTGAACGATCTGAAGCAGAAGTTCGCCGACCTCGGCCTCGACGACACCGATTTTGTTGCCCTCCAAGGTATTCTCATCTAGCACACGGAACCACACACACACACACACGCACACACACAACCGAAACTCAAGTATGTGCGGCCACCTGCTGAGCTCAAATCAAAATCAAATGTTGACGTGCCTCGTTGCACCATGCAGGGGCACACACGATCGGCCGCGCCCAGTGCACGTCCTTCCAGGACAGGCTCTACAACTTCAGCGGCACGGAGCGGGCGGACCCGACGCTGGACCGGTCCTACCTCGCCGCGCTCCGGGAGAGCTGCCCGGCGGCGGTGAGCGGCGGCAACACGCGCCTGAACAACCTCGACCCGGCCACGCCGGACACGTTCGACAACCACTACTACGCCAACATCCAGAGCAACCGCGGCCTGCTCAGGTCCGACCAGGCGATGCTCTCCGCGACGGAGGAGGGCGCGGCGTCCACCACGCCGATCGTCGCGCGGTTCGCCGACAGCCAGACCGAGTTCTTCAAAAGCTTCGCGACGGCCATGATCAAGATGGGGAACATCGCGCCCCTCACCGGGGGAATGGGGCAGGTCAGGAGGGACTGCAGGGTGGTGAACTGAACCTGATTCTGTTCTGATTGTAGTTTGCTCCTCAATATATATTCACTCATCACTCAACATGTAAATTCATGATTCTTTTCCCTACAGAAGTCCATGAAATTGTTTGATTTGGGAATATGTAATAAAGCAACGTTTTCTAAAAAAAAAATGTCTCGGTCTTTTTGTGAAGCACGATTATGCCTGTAAATGTAGTGCATGCAGAAGCATGACGGAAATATTCCAAACCGACCGCTTTCGTTTTCTATATTATGATACCGTTTTCTATATTATAATATCATTCTTAAATTTTGTCGAACATAAAAATTTATCCATTTTAATTGGTTTCACAACCATTTTTAATTATTTGTTATACTCTTTAATTGCTAAAATATAGAAATATTCTAAACCGATCGTTTTCGTTTTCTATATTGTAATTCCGTTTCCGACCGTTTTTACCTCAAAGTAGTACCCAAGTTCCCATAAAAAAAAAAAGACTAGATTGGTACTCCCTCCATACTAAAAAAGCAAAGCAGATGTTTTGGGCTCCCATTCCGTTTATACAAAGCCTGACGTTCTACTGTAGCAAGAGATAGTTTAGACGTGTTTATCCCTCAAGCATTAACCATAGCCGCCTACAGCGCTCCCGCATTAACCGCAGCCGCCTGCAGCAGACTCGACGCGCCGCCCATCAGGACTCCCTTCGTCTACCGCACCATGCAAAAATCGAAGCGCCGGATAAAAAAAGGGCGTTCATAAATCGAAGCACCGAATAAAAAAAAAGGTGCCTGTGAGGCTTCAAACTGAAGACCTCAAGTTAACACCCCCACACACTAGCCATTTGAACTACGAAGTATTTTTGAAAATAATGCACCCGCAGACCTATTTAATAAGGGCAAAGGAGAAAAAATATCCTTTAATTAATCACTCTTTGGTATCCTAAATGTTAAGAATTTCAGGTATGAAAAGATTATATTCTAATATTGATAAAAGGCACCTAACATTTGCGTGGTGATGTGAGGATATGGCGGTTTAACCCTACCTTACTAATTATAAGGGCATATTTGGTTTGACCTTTTTTGTCTAGTTATTATTGGTTCACACCGCTATGGATACCATTCCTTCTTACTCCCTCCATCCTAATTTATAAGTTATTATAAGAATTTTGGAGAATCCAAACATCTCAAGTTTGACCAATATTATAGAAAAAAATAGAAAGATTTATGACATCAAATAGATTTTACTATAAAAAATAACTAATGAAGAATATAATGATACTTAGTTGGTATCATAAATATTATTATGTTATTATATAAATTTGATCAAACTTGAGCTAAACCACAATTTATTAACTCTCCTAGTGTTTTAACATTCAAAATTTAGTATAAACTTTCCCTACTAGGTGATGCCCATTTCACAAACTTGAAGTTGCTCTGGGTAGAACAGGTTCTCGGCAGAGGTTTTTTTTTTTTGACAAATTCGGCAGAGGTTGGGAGGGCTCGAAACACACCTGTGCGCGGATGATTAGCCCGGCCTTCCAACAATTTTTATTCAAGGATGAATAAGAGAAAGATGAGAAAGAGAAGCGAAATATAAGAACTTTTAACCGGTGTTTAGGAGAGATTAATATTCGTGGCCGGTAGGCCTCCAACTATGAAGCCGTCCGGTCCGGGACGCTTTGTCCACTTGGCAAAGAGTTGATTATTCTCGAGGCAGATCTCTTCCTCTGAGAAGGGGGGCTCGACAGGTCCATGAGATCAGCACGCAGCAGTTGCAATTGCTACTCCTGTCCTGGAGATCAATCACCGCACCGCTGTGCGCCCACCGCCCAGAGCCTCTTCTGTCTTTACTACCACAGCCCAAGGGTTGCTGAGAAAGTGGTGTTCGAGCATTTGGCCTTCTCGTTGTTTGTCTTTACCGTTGAACAATATGTTCGAGCATAAGGTTGCTGCCGAGGTCATCCTCCGACCGAGTGATTTATTTGTTTTTTTTTCTTTGGTGATCTGCAACTTGGTATTTGCATTTGCAATGACCGTCGCAATTCGTAAAGGTAGGTGAGCATTTCAATTCTTGCGCTCAGTCCAACGCATTATGACCTCTCTGGCTTTCAAGTAGTTGCTCCTTGATCTGGTCAATCGACTGTTAGCTCTAGCTTTGGAGTTCTCGGCTTCTGGAGCCGTGTTCCTGAGATGTAAATCAAATCTACCGAGGCCTTGTTTAGTTTCCACCAAATTCCAAAAAGTTTTCAAGATTCCTTATCACATCGAATCTTGCGGCATATGCATGAAGCACTAAATATAGACGAAAACAAAAACTAATTACACAGTTTGGCTGTAAATCGCGAGACGAATCTTTTGACCCTATTTAATTTATGATTGGACAATATTTACCACAAACAAACGAAAATGTTACAGTAGTGAAATCCAAAAAAAATTCACATCTAAACAAGGCCCAGACACAAAATAAATTGCATTGAATTTTTTAGGAACCTTTTTTTTTAGGAAAACCCCAACGGAAACTTCTCTCACGTAGGTTGAAAATTTGCCAAGCAATTGGGACGACAAATTCTTGGCTTTAAGCGAGTAACCGAGAAATGACAGACAACACGTTTGTTAGGAGGGAATTGTTACAAGGGAATGGGAGTGAAGAGATGTGTGATTTTTTTTAATTTTTTTTGTGAAAACTTTTTTTTTTGATTGGTTGGTGGGCAGGGGAGTTCTTGGAGGAAGGGGAAGAGGAATAAGAGGGCCTCAACTCTCACCTTTTAAACCCAGGGATGGGTGGAAATTCAGTGCAGATTCCTTATCAACACAGGACACGCGTATCTCCACCGTTGATGATAACTTAAGTTACGATTTCTCATTTCCAAACCCACTAACCAAACAAAGGCAGAAAAAACTCCCTCTTAAACTCTCTCATTTCCAGCACATGCCAAACAGGAGATTGGGGGTACAAATTAAACTCCCACGTCAATTCCCTCCATCAACTCCCCTTCTTGAACTCTCTCTTAATTTTCAGCACATGCCAAACAGGAGATTGAGAGTATAAATCAAACTCCCACGTCATCTGAAACAAGGTTACATCGTTCACCACGGCTTCAATAATAAAGCTAGGGGGTTCATCGACCCAAGTACAAGAATTTTTGTGACTAAACCAGTTAAGTTGTGTGCTACTCTATTAATATCCCTATTACAATGATCTACAAAGATTGAATTAAAATCCTACCATAGCTTAATACACTCATCATAAATTGCACACCTGTTGTTGCCGAAAACCCTTCTTGCTTCATCGTGTCCACGACCTCCAAACAGTCAGAATGAATAAAGAGCCTCTGGCAGCCAATGTATTGGGCTAACAGGAGTCATTCTCTAAGAGCATATACCTCCGTTGTTGGAGCGTCCACTACATTGATCAAAATAACAGTAGGATGCAGCTATGAATGAACCAGTCGAGTCTGTGACTCCTCTGGTGCCTCCATCACCCCTCTCAATTCTATAGCCTGCATCTACATTCAAGAGCAAAGTTCCTTCTGTCGGCTTCTTCCAACCCTCTCCTCGTTTGGCGTTCTTTTTAGGAGCTCGCTGATAGTTTGTTGTCAACGTCACAATAGATAATGCACTTCTTATTGTTAGTTGGATTGTCTCGCCATAAACGAAATTCCTTCATTCCCACCATATATACCAACTGACTGTTAGAATCAATTCGGCCAGACCCAAATTATTCAAAAAAAAATCAAGTGATCTCGATCTGTTTATTATTGCGAGCAATCACTATTGATCCAGACCGGTCAGCTTGTATATACTTCTGAATCTCATGCCAAACACCTATCTTTTGCCATATATCATGTGCTCGCTTGCATAAGAACAAAAGGTGTTTAATATCTTCACATACTTCATTGCAAGCTGGGCAACTCCCTGAACTTTCAGTGTCGGTTTGCCAGAATACCTTTACATGGCAGTAACCCGTGCAGCACCCTCCACCCAAAAAATTTCACTAACTCCCACCTTCAATTCCCATGCCCTTTCTCTAAACTTGCCAAACACACCGAGCTCTTCACCACGCAAAAATAGAAGCTAGAAACTCAGAATACTCAACATGCCCGTGGGCCGGATTCAGCCAACTGTACGTATCATGAAAACTTGAAAAGCATCAGAGATGACTAGGATTTCAGTTTCATTTTATTAGATAATGTTGGCAATAAAACATCCAGAGGATCCTAAACATACAATGCTAGTCAATAAAACATCTTAACAAATTCCAACACGGAAGTTATTACAACCTACAAGACAAACACCTATGGTTTCAGCTTTATACAGTCACAGGCCGATTCTACAGGACTACAGAAGAAGTGCAAGGCGTTGCTTGTATCTTTCAATCCGACGACTCCGATCCTTTTGCAACCTAAACATTTGTGAAAAAAAAGAATGAGAAGTTGAGAACTGCTTGTCCCATCAGGATCACTATCTTGATATGTTGTTCGTTTCCGCTTTACAAACAGCAGTTGTACTGGGACAATAAGCTATCAACTTTGAACATAAGAACATGTACACTAATCAAGTTTATAACAACCACGCAGAGGCATGGACCAATAATTTCTATTGCAATGCCATGCATCTTCCTAATATTATATTATTATTTATTCTGATAATTGATTAACAATGTAGATAAGGTGTGAAATAAAACAAAAACAAAATATGCATACCCAGCACGTATCCTTTTGGCACGCTTTACATGCTGCTTCAATAAGTCACTTGTATTGTATTCACCGTTTTCATTCTGCAAGATGAAGGAGTAAATACATTACTATCCAGAGTGGAATATTGTAATGTTAAATGGGATTTGTGATCTTATGAAAAATAAAGGGGCTCAACAAACTAAAAACTACTGGTTGATGATGCAGAATAAGAAACAACTCTCTGAAAATTTCATTACCAAAGAAAAAAACAACTATTTCAAGACTTATGACACAACCAATGAACAGTTTATTGGTAAATTTGGTAGGGTACATGAGTATGAGACTGAATTTTGCAATCCGTTACTTAACTCTTCCCCAGGAATGAAGAATGTTGCTTTTTAGATGGGACAAATAATGTCTTAAGCAGAAGAAGCTGCAAACAAGAGTAACCTATGTGCAGCATCAAGCTCGGGAAATACTTCTGCAAACACAAAAACTGGAAGGGTACCAAGGGGAGACAAATACAATAAACAAGTGTAAAATCTAAAAGGCTCCACCCTACAAAAGTTGTCTAATCGCAAAAAAGACATTTGCAAGTCTATATCATAATGCTAGTTATGAAGGCCCAGATGCCAAAAACTTGTAAATGACACCACGAAGGTCTAAGAAAGACGAAGAAACTGTGGCCTATTGCGTCAAATGTATTTAGCTACATCTTTAATATACTCCTTCATAGTCAAAACCAAAGATAAAACTAAAAAAAAACATCTGTCTGCTAGTGACCTGCCACATAGTTCAATCAACAGTGGATTTTTCAAACTTATAGCCTTCTATATTTTAGAAAGTGGTATTGGCATGGTATAAGTTTAATGTTCAACTTTCAAAAACCCAAAAGTAACAATATTGACAACAAACAAGTAGAATCCAAAACTGAGTGAGGAAGATAATCCCAGTTGTGAACATCATAGTCCATTTATCAGAAGATATTAACTTAGTGAGCCAAACTGCAAAGCAAATTTTATAGAAGATACCTTCTGTGGCTCTTCATCTGAATCTTCACCTGCCGCATCATTATTGTCCCTTTCTGATATTCTAGAATCTACAACTGAAGCGGGCAAAGGTCTTGGAAGAAGTGGTTCACCATTTCCAAAGCTTGGCTGAGTTAATGAATAGAACATGAATCATATGCATGGATAACATGGCAACAACGGAGTTTGGACAGCAGATGCAATCAAACATCAAGAAGAAAATCGAAAATAAAAACACAATCCATCCAGACAAGAAATAGTAGTGTGATTGGGTTCCTGGAGTGTGGGGTCAAAAACAGAAGAAAAGGGAAGGCAACATCCATCTACACACAAAAAAAGGCAGTACTCTGTGTAAACTGATAAACTGCACTTAGCAATTCAGACAGGCATGGAGCTTGTTAAACTACATGAACTAAAATAATCGATCACATGTAGCCTCTAGATGAAACAAAATCAAAAGCAAGAAACACAAATTTACAATTTATTGATCATCGCAGAATATGTTTGCCTTCATATAACTCAAATCATGTTTCTATAGTACAGCATAGAATTTAAATCATCCTAGACATAAATACATAAGTAAATATTTGTCAAGGAAAAATATCAACACTTATTTCTGAAAGCAGATTGACTCCTAAGCAAAGATTCAGATTTTTGACATATACTGATCAAATATCCAAGATAAAGGGATCTGAGCAGGAATGTATTACTTCTCATACATCATACAAATATCTGGACAAAGAACACATAATTTTAATCAAAGTAAAAGATTAAGATAATGAAAGAAGGCACCATAAAAACACTTGAGGAATGTTAATCTGTTAGGCAGCTAATTTAGAGAAATTTCATAATAAAGGCATATTGCTAATTCAGAACAGTTTTAACAAGCAACCAAGTGACCAACTGCTACATTCATATGAAAGAAGAAAAGGATTCTAACCTGACTTTCATGTGGAACACCATTACGAACCCACGATCGACAGAGAGCATACAAGGATCCCGACTCACTATCCAGCAGGTTAACCTTTGAGCAACCAATACAAAACCATAAGAAATGTTAACTGTTCTGTGCAACCCATGTTATTTATCTATAAACTTAGCAAAATGGTCCTTATTTAGCAGCATAACAATCCCTTCATAAATAAGATGATAGTCCTAACTCTGGCTTATGACTTAAGTATCAATATGATCATAATTGTTTGAAGAATATGAAACCGAACCAGGTTGTCTTGCTCGAACAGGAAAAGAGAAATGAAGATAGCAGATAACATTGTCATAACTTTTTCCGCCTCTTTACTAAATACTCCATTCCAAATTGTAAGTCCTTCTGGCTCAGAACAACTTACAATATGGAACAAAGGGAGTATTAAAATATGTAAAGTCAAATGTCATCATGGATCCTATGATCCATTTCTATGCGGATTAAAAAATCCAAAAAGTACAATCATCGCAGTCTAACAAGACCATGTACGGAGTTACTGACAATAACACAATGATTAAACTATTGCAATTCGCCCAAAGAACAAGTACTTACTTTGCGGTCATTAATCACCACAACTGTAGGTTCTTCTCTGCTCTTTTCCCTGTAGTGAAGTCAAATGCATCATAGTATGCTACACGTTTTGATTCCAAATGAGAAACACATGTGATTGTTGTTTTGTTGAATACCTGTCTTTTGGGTTGCTCTGCTCATTGGATGGACCAACAGGTGGTATTGGATTAGCCTATGATGTTCCAAAAGAAACAGAACAAATATATTAATATTCAACTTGAGAAAGTCTTTCAAAGTATGACTTCGCTATTAATTTCTCTTACAACATATAACTACTAGAAGGCATGTAAAATATGAACAAATATTGCCTTTTTTTTAAAAAAAAATCCTAATATGGCCCTACATTTTGAAATCGAGGGAGTAACATGCTAAGACAACAGGCCACCCTGATTTATTCTCTCCAGTATTCCACGAGGACTGAATGAACAATGACTAACCACACACGTTGCCATTAGATCACTTTATCTACATCGTAACATCCCACAATATAGCCAGATATTTAATCGAACACCTCAAAAGCATCAGGCCAAGCCTCCAAATGCTCCATCAGACTCAAAAAAAATCAAAATTTACCGATCACAATCCAAAATCACAAGTAAATACTTAATTGGAGGACCCAAAATTTACCGATCACGAACAAAAAAATCACTGACCTTGGGCTGCGAAGCTATAGGAACTCCTCGGGGAGGCTGCTCGGGACGCGCCGCCACGCCCGCCACAAGCGCCCGAGGCACGGCCGCGAAGGACCGGGGCAGCTCGCGCACCAGGGGCTGCTGCTGCGCAATGGGGACGGCAACGGCGTGGGTCCGAGGGTACCCGACGGCCATCGGAGGAACGCGGCGGAGCTGCGCGTTCACGGCCGCGGCCGCGGAGTTGGACGTGGACGCGGATCTCAGGGCGGGGTAGAGGATGCCGTGGGGCACGGAGGAGCCGTGGCCCGGAGGGTTAGGGTTCAGCGGCCGGCCGGTGAAGAGCGGGGGAGCCGGTGCCGCCGCTGTGGCAGGCGGGGGTGACGTGGCGAGGAACGCGCGGGGGAGCTGGCGGGATGCGGCGGGCAACTGCGAGGACGTGGCGGCCGCGGCCGCCGGCTCGGCGGCGGTGGCGGGCTGCCCCTGCGGCGGGGAGGCCATGGCGTGTGGGTGTGGCGCGGGCGGAAACGGGAGCCGTGGACCGCGGCGGTGGGGTCGCGCTTTTGAAACCGTTTGAATCCGGTTCGTAGAGTCCTGCGTGTTGTGTACGAGTAGATCCAAATTTCAGGCGCGCGGATCTTTGTGCTTGTTTAGGTCTTAGTTTACTTTCCAAAAAATTTTGCAAAATTTTTCAGATTTCCCGTCACATCGAATTTTTAAACGTGTGCATGAAGTATTAAATATAGATGAAAATAAAAACTTATTACATAGTTTAGTCGAAATTGACGAGACGGATCTTTTGAGCCTAGTTAGTGCATGATTGGACAATATTTGTCAAATACAAACGAAAATGCTACAGTACCTGTTTTGTAAAATTTTTTGGAACTAAACAAGGCCGACTTCCAAAAATTTTACAAAATAATAATAGTAATATTTTTGTTTGTATTTGACAAATATTATTCAATTATGTACTATTTATGTTCCTCGCTCTATTCTGAATTACAGGTACAAGTCGTTCTGACTTTATAATTTGATTTGAAATTGAGCGATACAAATGAGCCGCTGGCGACGGTTGGGAAGTATAGCAAACCGTCGGAAACTGAAATCCCCTTCATTCATTTTTAGGCCTTGTTTAGTTTCTAGAAAATTTTACAAACATTTTTAGATTCTCTGTCACATTAAATCTTGCGGTACATGTATGAAGTATTAAATATAGGTAAATTGCACACTTTGCATGTAATTTGCGAGACGAATCTTTTGATATAGGCCTTGTTTCGTTTGTATTTGATAATACTTGCAATATTGGATAATATTTATCAAATACAAACGAAAGTGCTACTGTTCATTTTTGCAAAATTTTTTGCAAGTAAACAAGGCCTACATGGCTTGGTCATATAAAACTGACCTTTATAATATAACCTTTTGTGAACTTTTTTGCGATGATTTTTTTATAACACATTTTAAATGCAAATAAAACTGTAATGTTTATAAATACTTTTAAATATATTAAGTCATATCGATTTTGTAGAATGTATATAACCTGCTTGTCTTAAACTAAACGATGATAGTCCAAGCGTTAACTTGACAAGTTTTTTTTCCAAAAGAAATCTTAGACTTGGCAAAATATTTTTGCAAAATAACCCACTTTGTGACACTAGGCTTTGTTGATACAGGTGAACTTTTCTTGTATGATTTATATTTTATTAAGGATAAATTATAGCATATTAACTCCATTCTGCCCTAGCGCCGCTGCTGGTCCCCCTCCCTTCCCCTCCGGAAGCTGCTGATTGAGTCTAGTGTTAGTGTCTCTCCATGCCAAATTTTTTTATTGGAGTTTTATCTTCTCCTTCTCCTCTCCGGCGACGGTGAAGGAGAGAGGTGGAATCGGCTTCTCCATTGCGGCTCCGTTGAAGATAAGGACGACAACTTCGGCGTCAACATCTTCATCGACATGACGACATGGAGACTTTTGTTTCCGGACGGTGGCATCAAGGCGGAGATGATGTCGCCGCCATAGAATAATTTTCTTCAGTTTCTTCTCCATTTTATTGTGGTTAGATCTAGCCACAATGAAGGACTATGGATAATAATTTTCAGATTAGTCATCCTCACTCTTTGGTGGCAGAAAGAAGAAGAAGGACGACACCAAAAAGAAGAAGTTCCTCAATTTCGCTTATTGGAACGTTGGCCGTCGTTCGTTGGGCATTTGTTCTCAGGCTATTTGCCGAGTGTTTGTCTATGCGGTCATCTATACTACAAAGCATCTAATAGGTTAAGTTTTGAGTTGTGCTTTACAGAACGTGAGTACATTGTAATCCAAAGTGTCTGTAACATGTTTGATGTACTCAGCTATTATATAATATAATTATTCTTTTATCGAAAAAGGGGTAATTTATAGTGAAATGGATATATCGGGAGAGGTTCCTTTTGACCACGAGTAATACGCCACTCATTTCTCTGGCCTTGTATTGATTGCTAGAATAATCTACCCTAATTTCTATAACAATGCAGTAAGATGTCAGCTCTAAACTAATTAGACTTCTTGTGGTAGAACATGTCAAGCCAGGTTTAAAGCTCCATCCAAAAACTTCAGTGCGGGATTCTATGAAAATTGGAGTGTACACAGGCAACTTCAAGATTTATGGAATTTTTTTTGCGAGTTGCAAACTTGCAACATAGTATATGACCATTTTGTTAGGAGATGCTTATGGCATACACATTTGTCTCAGGGCAACTGCCACCTCTCCTCTGCAAACATTTGTAGAGATGCCACCATGGTGAGTTGCGCACTTGCGTCCCTCAAGCTGATTTGAATTCGAGTCCAATGCCAACACAAATGGTGGTCGCATTGGCGGAGCTCAGGCTAAGGTTTATGGCGAAGGAGGTTCATCATCAGCTTGATGAGATTCAAGAAGTTTGGATGTCTCCAACAGTTGTCAAATACTCCCTTTGTCCTAAATTATTTGTCGTGTTTGGTTTTCATATCGCAAATTTAACTCGTTTTGTAAAAAATACGTGCAACATTTGTATATCTAAATAAATTTATTAAAAACTAGATAGGTGTGAGCGCTTCACCAAAATGAATCTAACTAAATGCAAGATTTATTTGATTAATATTTGGTGATAAAACTCAAAGCTTCATGGATTTTTCATAAGCACCACAACTAGAAATAATTTCATGGAAAATATGGACAATGCATATACATATTTTCATCACAAAATTGTACTTCGCGCATTATTTGTACATCCATGGATAATCTATGACTATTTTAGAAAATATGAAGTGTTGGTATTTTTAAATGTACACGAATAAAATTTGCTAAGTGCATGGATACTGTTGTAGCTTTCACTAAGCTATCGTATTTACCCACAGGGAAACAATATTTAAAGAAGTTGATAGTTCACCATCATGTATCTACTAACTAATGTACCAACCAGACTAAAGTGGAGGTAAGTGTTGCTAATGGTAGAAATTATGAATAATAACACACACATAGGAGAACTCCATAGTAAATAAATGAGCAATCTAACTAGGTTGAGAGGACAACGGGTGAGTTTAAGATTTCATAAACACTTCTCTATTATTTTAGTTTTATAGGGTATAACTAATTTATAGGTAAATATAGTGATCACACACAATAACACTTTGGAGCAGCAATACATTTTCATCTCTCGAGGGTGTGAGAAAGTGTAGTTAGCGAAGGTTGCCTAAAGCTCTAGGACACCAATCCTAATGTGGTAGATTACAATGACCTGACAACCTGTCACCCCAGGAGCTACCACACTAACAGTAGGATTGGCGTAATCTTAGGTAATTTATAGTCTAGACGCCATGTCTAAACTACCGATTACTACCCTAGTCACGCGCTATAACTAGAGCACTAAATGCGAGCAGAGATCCCATGCTAAGATATGATAATTATACTATCCATACACATGAAAGGCATAAAAAGTAAATAGAGAAGATAAATATATTAAAACATAAGTCTTGCAAAGGTAAGATACAAAGATATACCAGACCTTCAAAGATTTCTTCAGAACCTAAGCATGACTCAACTCTCTCTAACTCTCATCTAGATCTAATCTACTTCTACATCTTAAAAGATTTGTGGAGATTCCTCTCTTGTGGTGTCTTGATCGGAATGAGAAATACGAATTAGGTTTCCCATATGCCTAAGGCTAGGGGGCAGGGGCTGGTATATATAGGGGAGATGGAGTAGAGGGCAAGGAATTGTCACGTTATCAATCCACGTCATCTCTCTCGACCACAGCTGGATCCATCGACTTAAAACTGCCTTTAAATTAACGATGTAGATCTTAGGAACATGTATGAGGTGGTGAAGAATGAACAAGCTCCGTGGCAGACCGACCACCCTAGGCCTTGGGTTGACTGGCCCACAAGCTTCGACAAGAGTGGGATCGCTTGGCTTTTAAGTCGGGCGAGGACTTCAACAATTTTACCCTCCACCTCTCTAGCCTAATGCAAGAGCTGTCTAGAAGGTTTTTCATGTCGTCCCTAAGAAGTACACCAAGGTCGCTCTAGCGGTGGAGACCCTCCTTGACCTCTCCGAGCTCACCATCAAGGAGGTGATAAGCCGCCTCAAGGTCGTCGATGACCGCGAGCAGCCACTTTGTGTTAAGCTGGCTACCACGAGAGGCAAGCTTCTTCTCAACGAGGAGCAGTGGCGCGCTCGCTAGGGTGAGCAGAATAGGGGGAGCATTTAGGTTCCTTGAGCGTCCGCACGTGGCGACCACGTAAGAAGGACAAGGCTCCTCATCCGCATGGTGGCGCCGTTGGCCACGCCAACAGCAAGCACAAAGCCAACTGTGACGACATCTGCTATAACTATGGCAGGACTAGCGAGGCGTGGCGGCCAGGCCCATGTCACGTAGGTCCAATGAAGCGCCCCTGGTAAACCAGGAACTCAAATGTGATACAATACTAGTCCCAGGAGACTAGTAACACATTTATTACATCAGATAAGTTTCAGCGCAGTAGTCTTGGAAAGCGTGGACAAGGAA
>Ga0182004_10000364_pt1 | contig 26142 bp, 22 predicted proteins | sample Sormic07211540_1_FD_120479 | JGI IMG/M metagenome (GOLD analysis project Ga0182004, IMG submission 120479) | Endophyte microbial communities from Sorghum bicolor roots, Mead, Nebraska, USA - 072115-40_1 MetaG | ecosystem: Host-associated > Plants > Roots > Unclassified | place: USA: Nebraska...
CATATATATTTCTTGGATTCACTAATTAGAGAAGGAAACATAAAAAAGAAGAGAGGAGAGACATCATCTAACCATCTTAAGCAACCTCATTTGAGCAAATATAGACCATACCTAGCTATTCTATTCTCTCCCTCTCATGGTGAAACCCTAGATCCAAAAAGTAGCTCAAATTGAGTAAGAGGGCACAAAAAGAGGCATTTGAGGCATCAACTAACCTTTCTTAGCCACCTCCTTCCAAGAAATGAAGTTCAAAACCTCTCCCTTGTATTTTGGAAAATCTGGACCTCCAAGATGGGCTACAATGGAAGGTGGCTGCGAGCTACAGTTCTGCCCGAGAAGGAAGAAGGGGGTGGGGGTATTTATAGGAAGATAAAGCACAGGCGGTTCAGTTATGTGAACCGCCTGTGTAAATATATTAACACAGGCGCTTCACATAACTGAACCGCCTGTGTAAATGAACCATTTACACAGGCGGTTTTCTTACAATAACCGCCTGTACTGAGCCTTTTATACAGGTGGTTTTTAATTCTGGCCGTACAAATTTACAACACAGACGCATTATAATTAAAACCGCCTATGCAAATTTTTTACCCCCGCCGGCTTAAAGCATCTATGTACTAGTGATCTTAATATGAGTATATAAACATACTCAAACCGATAAACAAATATGAACACATACGTAATATGGTTTATTGAAGACAGGAGTAACTACTCCTAGGAGTACGAAAAATGCATCCTATATATTGTACTGCACGAAATCATTCCAAAAGGGTCTCAGCTTGACATACGCCTTAGTGTTGAAATCCGGCGTCTTGTTCTTCTTGATAAACTTGTTGTACAAGTTCTTCTTTGGAAAAGTGTTGCCATCTTCTTCATTATCCACTCCTAGATTCTCCTCTTCAGCTCCTCATCGTTCGTGTCAAACATGAAATGCTCTCTGATGTCAGTCCATACTGCCTCCTTATCACGATCGGAGACAAAACTGATGTGTGGAGCACTTGGCTTCTTTTTCTATTCTCGAGCACTGATCAGTATCCTGTCTCTCACAAGATAACCCCAATGACCGACATATTTCTGTGCATGTGGTCCTAGTGGTTGGTCTATAGGCTCGTCGAATTCAGAGATTACGTGAAGGCCCTCCAACGGCTTCCTCGGCCCTCGTCCCGGTCGTAGATGTCGATCCAGAGGGCTATATATGTAAAGACACGAAGATAAAATTAATACAAGATGCAATAGACCATAGAGTCTAAATCCTAAACCCTAACCCTGATCCCTCATAAGCATGTAATATACCTCGCCAGTATTGGCTTGCTCGACAATTTGTTGCTCATCAAGCGGCGGGGGGGATCCCTGCATGATCTCTTCGTAATCTGCCCGCAAGTACTTACTCCCGTCATCATCACCCTCGATTTATTTATCACCACCAGCGATGAGATTCATCATGATGGCCTCATCATCCATTTGTTGATCCCTCGGGTTGGCCATTCTCTATATATATAAAAGCTATATAAAAAACTATATACTAGTCAAGTATGGCCTTGTTTAGTTCACCCAAAAACCAAAAACCTTTTAAGATTCTCCGTCACATTGAATCTTGCGGCACATGTATGGAGCATTAAATATAGATAAAAACAAAGACTAATTGCCTAGTTTGCTTGTAAATCGCGAGACGAATCTTTTAAGTCTAGTTACTCCATGATTGGACAATGTTTATCAAATAAAAACGAAAGTGCTACAGTGTCAAAATCCAAAAACTTTTTGATCTAAACAAGGCCTATATATAAAAAGCTATATATAGAAAAGTCTATACTAATCAAATTATAAGACTATATATTAAAAAAGGCATTTTAACATTGACAATATAATCTATATATAAACTTTTGATAATTTATATATAAGCTATTTAACATAGACATTTAACATGGACAATATATATAAACTTTTGAAAAAAAATACATTTAACATAGACAATATAAGCTATATCTAAATTCTTATATATACTTGTGAGTCTATAATTAATATATATACACTAATTATTTCTCAATGCTCATATATATAGATATACAATAATCAATTTTTCAATGCTCATATATATATACACTTGCGATGGTAGTCGGAGGATGCGCGTGCGGCGGTGGCCGGTGAAGACGGGGGCGTAGTGTAGATCGACGACAGCGGTGTCATGACGGCGTGTCCGCCGAGGAGCGCGCGCGGTGGGGGCGGCGGTGCCCAAGAGCTCGAGGCGCGTGGCCAGAGAAGATGGGGGCTCACAGCCGGAGAAGACAGGGGCACGTGGCCAGAGAAGACAGGGGCGCGTGGCGGTGCTCGAGCTCGAGGTGCGCAGCAACGGCGGCAGACAGAGAAGATGAGGGGACTTAGGCGTGTGAGGCTGATCTTGGGGGCGATGGGAAGACAAACTTTTTATAGTGATGGGGTTTTAGTCCCAAACGGTGGCTAGCACCGGGACTAAAGACCCTTTAGTCTCAGCTGGTTTTAGTCCCAGGCCGATCCACCAGCTGGGACTAAAGATCCCCCACGCGCGGGATATGGAAAAAGTTGGGGCCTTTAGTTCCGCCCCGATCCACCAGTCGGGACTAAAGGTCCCCCACGTGCGGGCTGTGAACAATTTTAGAGCCTTTAGTCCCGGGCCTTACCACGGCCCAGGACTAAAGACTTGAAATTTTCCAGAACCCGCCGGTTACATTAGTTTTAGGTTTTTAAATTAGTTTCTTTTTATTTAAGGCTAAAACTTTGTTAAATGTACATAAAATTAAATACTTAAAGTTATTTCTTTAAAAAATAATATGTGTTTACTTTTGCTTTAATTTACACAGTAAAAATTTTAACTTAAAATCTCTTTGTTTTTTTGAAAATATTAAACACAAATGTCTCTAATATTAAGTATTTTATTAATGCAAATATATATTGTTCAACTATAATTCAAACAATTGTTGGTTTGTAACAGAAAATTTATTTCCATATTATTTGAAAGTTAATCTTTTATTTATAACCTAGAGGACCACATAAATCAATGATCACTACTGAACATATATTAATTTAAATCCATTGTCAAACAAAGTCTCAATTAATTAATTATTACATAATATCTTTACAACCCACTATCATGCGGGCACAACAGTGAACTTCTTCTTGACATATGACCTTTGGTTATGATCATCCCTTAACCATGGAGTGTTCTCATTGTTTAACAAAATGATTGGGTCTTTGTTCACTTTGAATGGCATAATTCGATCATCCCTTTCATAATCACCTAACATGTCTGACTTGTCCGTAATTCCGACAATGTTTCTTTTTTCGAGAAGAATTAAGTGGCACTTTGGCTCATGGTTGACTTTCGAGTTGTCATCATTTTTTCCTCTTTTTAGTTTTGTAGACATGTCTTTCACATAGAACACCGAACTCACATCCGCAGCAAGGACGAAGGTTCATCTTTGTACCCTAAGGTCCACGGTTATCATCCCGTACTCCTTGTCGACTATTACCCAACCTCCGGTCATCTTTACCCATTTACACCGGAACAAAGGAACTTTAAAATTTGCTGCGTAGTCTAGTTCCCATATGTCATGTATTTGGCCATAATATGTTTGTTTGTTCCCATTTGGATCTATGGCATCTACTCGTACACCATTGTTTTGGTTGGTGCTCCTTTTATCTTGGGCTACTGTGTAAAATGTATTCTCATTGATCTCGTACCCTTTGTACATGCTGATATGCCATGATGGCTGCCTGGCCAACAAATAAAGTTGCTCATCTATGTTTTCATCACAGTGACATTCTTTTCGCAACCAATCACCGAAGGTTTCCATCGTCTAATCCAAGCTTCATTCTTCCGAGGCCACTCAGATCGAGTGAAAGCCTTATGTACCTCGATATACGGATCCACCAGTGATGAGTTCTACAGAACTATGTAGTGTGCTTTATTGAAGTATTCGCTCTTCGTACCGATATATGTTTTCTTCTCTAGTGTCCTCTTGCCACTGAGTCTACCCCCGTGTCGTGATTTAAGAACAGCAATCGGGTCAAGGTCTAGAATAAAGTCAACACAGAACTCTATGACCTCCTCCATGCCGTAGCCTGGGCGATGCTTCCTTTTGGCTGAGAGCGGTTGTGACAATATATTTTTCACAACACCCATGAACCTCTCAAAGGGGAACATGGTGTGTAGGACACACAAGACCGAGAATTATAATCTCTTTGACCAGGTGAACTAGGAGGTGTGTCATGATATCAAAGAAGGATGGAGGGAACACCAACTCAAAGCTGACAAGACATTAAACAACATCATTCTGTAGAGTAGCAAGTTCATGTGGATTGGTTGCCTTCTGAGAAATTGCATTGAGGCAGTGGCGAAGCTAGAGCAAATTAGAGGGGGGTGCACTTAGCTTATGGGTGCATAGACATTTTCCATAGGGGTGCATATATGGTGAAATTTTGGATCTAATCACTGTTTTTACAAATTTTGGGGGGTGCATTTGCACCCCCTAAGTAACAGCTAGCTTCGCCCCTGCATTGAGGAATGCACATAACTTCATGGTGGCTAGACGTACATACGGAGGTAGAATTCCTCTTAAAGCATCATGAAGCAGTTGCGTCATAAGCACGTGGCAGTCATGGGACTTCAAGTTTAGGAACTTCTTCTCTTGAACATTAATTATTCTCTTTATATTGGAGGAGAATCTAGATGGGACCTTAATATTGTTCAGGCATTCAAACATGCTTTCCTTCTCTTCTTTGCTCAGAGTGTGGCTAGCAGGGCTTAAGTACTTGCGCCCGTCATCTGTCTTCTCTAGATGCAGGTTGTGTCGTTCTTTCATTTCTTGCAAGTCCTGTCGTGCTTCAAGTGAATCTGTAGGCTTCCTGTACACACCCATGAATCTAGGAAGGTTCGCATGGAGATTCTTTGTCATGTGCATCACGTCGATCACATGGCGGACCTCTAGGACATGCCAGTAGGGTAGCTCCTAGAGTATGGACCTCTTTTTTCACAGGGATGCTTGTCCCTGAGTGTCTTTGGGAACAGTTTGCTGCCCTGTCCCTTACCAAATACTACTTATGTATCCTTCACCATTTTGAATATATCATCCCCGTTTCGGTTACGAGGCCTGGTTCGGTGGTCTGCCTTGCCTTTAAAATGTTTCCCTTTCTTTCTTACTGGGTGGCCCACATGAAGAAACTGATGGTGGCCTATGTACATGATCTTTTGACATTTTTTAAAAATATACTATCAAGGTCTTTGAAACAGTGTGTGCATGCATTGTATCCCTTGTTTGTCTGGCCTGAAAGATTATTTAGAGCAGGTCAGTCATTGATTGTGACGAACAATAATGCTTGTAGGTTAAAGTGTTCCTGTTTGTACTCGTCCCACATGCGTACACCTAGCTTGCTCCATAGAAGAAGAAGTTCCTCAACTAATGGCTTTAGGTAGACATCGATGTCATTGCCAGGTTGCTTCAACCCTCGGATGAGCACAGGCATCATAATAAACTTCCGCTTCATGCATAACCATGGAGGAAGGTTGTAGATACATAGAGTGACTGGCCAAGTGCTATGACTGCTGCTCTGCTCCCCAAAAGGATTAAAACCATCCGTACTTAAAGCGAACCTCAAGTTTCTAGCCACATCTGTAAACTCTAGGAATTCTCTGTCATCGCTCTCCACTAGGCTCCATCAGCAGGGTGCCTCAGCATATTGTCTACCTTATGGTCTTCTTTATGCCACCACAACAACTTTGCATTGTCTTTATTTCTAAACAAACATTTCAAGTGAGGTATTATAGGAGCATACCACATGACCTTGGCAGGGATTTCCTTCCTGCTGGGACATTCTTCACCCTCAACGTTGCCAGGATCATCTCGCGTGATCTTATACCGCGATGCTTTGCATACGGAGCATGCATCCAAATTCTCGTATTCCTCCCTACGGTACAGGATGCAGACATTAGGACATGCGTGTATCTTTTGGATTTCTAATCCTAAGGGCTAGACAACCTGGTTTGCTTCATACGTAGTGGTGGGCAATTCCTTTGCTCTCGGAAGTATCTTTTCATGATCTTTAATAACTGCCTACATGCCTTGTCGAATGTACCATTCTTTGCCTTCCATTGCAGCAGTTCTAGTGTTGTACGTAGCTTTTTTTGCCCATCTTCAGCAGTCAGATAAAGCAATTTCCTTTAATCCTCTAGCATGCGCTCGAACTTGGCATTCTCCTTTTCACTTTTACACTCTCTTTGTGCATCGCGAATGGTATCACCAAGAGCATCAGCATCAGCTGCCATGTCTTCTGCTGCTGCCGCATCTTCTTCATCATCTCCCTCCATTGCATCATCATCAAAGACACCGTACCGGGCAATAATATCAGTGTGGTCCAATTCTTCATCTTCTTCATCATTATCCATTACAACCCTCCTTTCTCCGTGCTTCATCCAATAAATATAGCTGGGTACGAAACACAACTTTAACAAGTGTGGATGGAGTCTTTGAGCATGAATATTCCTTCAAATTCTTATAGACGGCGCATAGGCAGCACATGAAACCATTCTGCTTGTTTGTCTCAGCCACACCTAAGGAATAGTGCACGCCAGCAATGAACTCTTTGGAGCGGTGATCGATATTATACATCAAATTATGTGACAACATCTGTATTAAATATTACAACCATGCACTTAGTTCCTCATGTTATTACACAACACGCATGACATCACAAGATTGATTAATTCAAGCAAGCCTGACTACAACAAACACAACCGCAACTAGCAATAAAAAAAGTAGAACTAAAATGCACTTAAGCAATATAATTAGTTCTCATGCTATCCCAACTAAAACAGACAGCTGCACATCCACTAGATCAATATCGATGGACTTCTTCCGCTGGCTCACTGCCTCATCACCTTCAGCAGCAATCTCCTGTGTAATAGAATTTTGTATGTGTTGAACGTACTCTTCCTCTCAGTACCAACCTTTACATCCGCTGGTGCCCTCCCACTGCAATTAGAACAAAGAATAAGGAATTTAAATAACATCATCAAGCAAAACCAGTACAAATTAACCATATTAATCAAATGCGGGGAAATAATAACCCACCTCACGGTCCGGACACTTGTAGAATATACGATCTTTGTTGATTTCCTCTTTTTTCACTCGGTACTCCTTCACAATCTTTTGCTTACACTCACCGCAAGCAATGAGAGAAAGATACAGCCGCAGACGCTTTGGATCCCGGAGATGAGAGACTGAGGACCTGGTCACGGTTGTCATCTACTATATCCATACTCATTTCTTTAAACTATGCATGATTTTATTTTAATTTTTTCTATTATCTATATTTATTGTTGAAAACTACTATAAACACAATATTTTCTAAAGAAAAGTAACTAAAAAGACATTAATAATAAAATTCTATACTTGTCTTGTTTTAAGCATGAAAAAATATAATGGATACTATCTAGCCCAAAGAGTCGATGGGAGGATGAATGGGAGGATAAAAACAACATGAAGATAGTTACCTCTAAAAACAACATGAAAATGACATGGGAGGATGAAGCTAGTTACCTCTAAACACGAAGAGTCGATGGCGGAGTCGAAGAAGATCACCAATGGGTGTCGGCGATGTCGATCAAACTATAACCATTGATTTTGAGCTTAAAATGGAGGAGAAATCACAAAAACAAAAAAATCACATCAAAAAGATAAGAGCGAATGAAGTTAGTTACCCCTAGACCCGAGGAAATGATGATGGCGTTGAAGAAGATCACCAATGGGCACCAGAGATGAAGAACAAGCAAGAAAAAACAAGAACAAGCAATGGCAAGCAAGAAGAGAGGGAACAAACTCACTGAATTTTGAATGGGCTCGGTCTCAGGGAGGAAGAAGGGAGAAAGATATAATCCGTGCAACTTTAGTCCTCGCTGGAAGTAAAAACGGGGACTAAAAAGGGTTATTTTAGTCCCGGAGCAAGTCACCAACCGGATATAATCCGTGCACCTTTAGTCCTCACTGGAAGTAAAAACAGGGACTAAAAAGGATCATTTTAGTCTTGGGGCAAGCCACCAACCAGGCCTAAATCTTTAGTTCCGGCTGGTGGCACCAACCGGGAATAGAGGGCCCTGTTTAGATTGGGATGAAAATTTTTTGGGTGTCATATCGGATGTGTCAGAAGGATATCAGGAGGGGTTTTTAGAAACTAATAAAAAAACAAATTACATAGCTCGTCAGAAAACTGCAAGACAAATCTATTAAGTATAATTAATCCATCATTAGCACATATGGGTTACTGTAGCACTTAAGGCTAATCATGGAGTAACTAGGCTTAAAAGATTCGTCTCGCGATTTTCAACCAAACTGTGTAATTAGTTTATTTTTTATCTACATTTAATGTTTCATGCATGTGTCCAAAGATTCGATGGGATGGACGAAAAATTTTTAGGTAGGAAACTAAACAGGGCCTAGTCCCGGCCCGTAACACGAGCCGGGACTATAGGGTCCCTGCCCTGACAATTCTTCGCAGCAGCCATTGGGCGGGACCCTTTAGTCCTGGAACGGGACTAAAAGGGTCTTTAGTCCTGAGGACCAAAACTGCCGAGACTATTAGCGATTTTGGCAATCGTCCAAAGACCTTATCTATTGTAGTGACGACCCCCGGTACATCACTTGGATAGTTCCTAGAATAGCATGCACAATTGTCACCATCTTTGGATAGCACTAACTAGAAGCAGAACACATATGGACGGTTTCCTACGTACATATGCCTTGACAGATTGTCCGAGTAGGCTCTAACCTTCTAGATAGTGTTGAGGTGCACCTCATGCTCATGAGGTCTACTCTCTATATATGTCTACTCTCACAGATATATTGAAAGGAGATCAATCTCGGGTGTACTCTCATGCAGGTAATGTGCACCTCAAGTGTCCTGTGTGCTCCTCTTAAGTCATTGGTTTATTAATGATGTGCTTAGCGGCTGCTTTCTCAAACTAGGACAACTCAACGTTACAGAAAATAAGAGAATGTTACCTGAGCAAACCGACAGAAGGGACTTTATTCACAGCTACATAAGAACATCTCCAATATGAGTTTGGTATAATTTACTTACTAAACTAATCAATTTAGCAAGTTAACAAAAAAAATAGCAATCTTAATTTTTAGGGCTCACATTTAATTATTTTTGGTTTATTATGTTGTTTACAAAAATAAAAGAAAATTGCATCTTGACGCGAGCACCAGCTGTGTACGGTCAGCAAGGCATGTCTAGCCTCCATGCCTTCCGGTCAATGCAAGCTATGAGCATATATGAAGATAGTAGGCCATGCACAAGTGAAGACAGCATGCCATACTTTCGAACCAAAGATCAATAAATGCCCGCAGAGACAAGCACGGAGAGACAACGTTGACCCATAGGACAGCGGCAATGGAGGCTGGTACATACCAGCAGCGGCTGGACCCGAGGGCCATGCGAGAAGTGCCGTGAAAATAGGTCCAAGAAAGAGAGATAGGGAGTTCTATCGAGTTTGAAAATTTATGAGTTGAAGAGGATATTTGACAACTTTCTATTTTTAAGGGACTCCCTTTTACCAAACTATTGGAGGAGTTTTTTTCTCCTTTTGCTAAAATATTAAAATAGGAAGTTGTTTTGCCAAACTCGTAGGGATGCTCTAAATGATTTTCAGAGATGACTATGTTTTTTCCAGAGACAGCTCTATTAAGAATCGTCTCTAATTTTTTTCCTCTGAGATGGTCCACCTCTATCAATATATTTTAGAGGTGGTTGGTGTTTAGCTACCTCTAAAAATAGGTTCAATAGAAAAAATTCACAGCTGTTTGAAATCAAGCTGCAAGACAAACTTGGCACCTATTCGCCAAAAAGAAGGAAGACAAACTCTGCACCAAAGTTGTACAATTTGAAGAGATCTACAATTTTGTAGTTGACAACCTTTTCATATCAAATCATTTGTAGTCCCAAATTGTGTTTTAAGTTCTTACATTTTCAAATTTACATTATTTATCTTTTTAAACGGATGTAGTGCTCAGTGACATCTAAAACTTTCCATATTAAAAATTTTACCATTTGAAATCGTTATTAGGGGCCAAACTATTCAATACAAAATTCATGAAAGTTTATACAAAAATAATTGCATACTATACTTGATCACAAGTCACTTTGAGGAGGCCTGACCTAAGTTCAGGCCCCCAAAACTACACATGTATGAAAATCGTGCGACTTATGACTTTGTGACACATATTATCTGATGGGCTTGACCTTTTTCCTTTTTTTTCTTTTTTACCTTATTTGTGAATTCTGTAAAATGATTTATAGAGTCAAACCACCTTGTTGACATCCTCTATAAATTAAATTCTAGAGGTAATCCAGCCTCCCATATAGAAATTAATTTCTAGATACGTCTAGATATCCGCCTCTACAGATCGATGATTTCTAAATACACTTGACTAGAGGTGGTTTTTCGAGCCGCTTCTGCAAATCATTTTGACTACCTCCAAAAAAATTAATATTTTCTGCAGTGGTTATTTATGGAATTAAATGTTAGTAGCTTAAGCTAAGCCTATCACTAGCAGCATTGCTGCATTATAGACTGCTAGGAAGGAAGTATGGGACACACTGTCGAGTGATTTTACTTTGCTTTCTCAACTGGGATTTACCATAGGTGGGTATTGAGAGACTTGTCATTGGTGTATAATATTAAGGTTAAAATAAAGAGCATCTTTGTGTAGTTTGTGCTAGTGAATGGAAACCCACGCTACTTCTATGAATTTCCCCAACTTTTTTAAAAAACTTCCCCAAGGTCTGCCACAGGGTGTATCCAAGTTGAAATACATAAGCAGCTGAACAAGCAGTCCTTTACTGCAATGTATTATTAAACACAAAATTGGCATTATTTCCAAAAATAAATTGCGATAGAGCATGTTGACTAGTGTCTACATGTTGAACTTGATTTTACTAAAATTTAAACCACAACCATTTATGCTCTGGATAGATTATTTTATCTTTTGTGCATATGCAATTTATAAAGCACAAGCCAAAATTGGTGAAATCAAGGGGCATTACTTGAATGTTATTGCAGATACAAGCGAAGAAATAATTAAGAGAGATGTGTTTGCAAGGAAATTTGGAGTTACTATTGTAATGCATGACTACTTCATTAATATGATAATTCACCGCAAATACCACAATATGCGGTGACAAAAGACTACTTCTTGACATTCACCTACTGGTGCATGCATTTATTGATAGATAGACAAAATTCATATACATTTCCATGTATTAGCTAAAGTATTGTGTTGCGTATGTTGGCTGAGATTATATGCACACAACCTAGGGTTTAATAGTTTCCCCTGAATAGGCCTTGATCCAAGGTTATGAATCTGATGTATTAATTGGAAAAGTGGCTTTTCGAATTAAGAACTACATCCATCTACTGCTATTGAATCTGAATACAGGGCTACAACTATGTAACTGATTTATTTCCTTCATTCATTGTGGACATAGCATCACCGGGTACAGAGCATTGTTGGTTATCATTTCTTTGTCTTGATTTAATTTGTCATGTTGTCATAGTCATAGTGGTCGACAGGGAAGAAATAACTTCCCTTTGTCCACACACCTCATCATGTGGATTGGCAGATTTCTAATAGTTTGTTGTTGCTGCACATGCATCCATTTTTATGGTTACCAACTACATGATGTAATGATCTATTAGATTGTGTCCTTATTAGACGCTGTGAAGCAATCATATTCCACTTTAACTGGGTATGTATGTTTCTAGGTTCTCATTGTTTTACGCTTTTAGCTTGTACACTCATAATGATACCATTAGTGCTTTAGGCCATAGCCAAGATATGTTTTTGGATACAACCGATCTTTGCACATTCAGTGAAGGGCATCTGCATCATGGACCACACATGGAAATTTTCTTTACACATTCTTTTGAGCAAGGTTTAATGAAAAAATTGGCACAAATGACAGTTTTAACATAATTAGCTATTGTCAGGAGACACAAAAAAAAGAGTAACGCTGAAAACCTATATAAAAAGAATATAATCCTAAAACAGTTTATGGGTGAAACAATTGTCTAATACTTGTTCCCTATTATATATTGAGTTAGTGTCAATATATCTGCTCCCCCACCAATGTACAAAGAACATAAACACCAGTGCTTCCAAAAATGTGTATGCTTCCTGCTGTAGAACTCAGAAAATTGTGTAGTTTGAGAATAAGTTCACAAGATTGTCTAATGCTTCAGGGTAAAATTTCCTTGCAAACAAGTAGCATGGTCTCTTAAGTCCATTCCACAGGCAAGGCTTCTGCAAGAGCTCTTTCTGCAGTCAACATCAAGAATATAAGCATTATTGGACGTCCAGTGTTTCTCCCAATATTTAAGTTGACATCAAAGAAAACACAATTACTCCACACAGCCACACAGGTTGCAACTGAAAAGAGAACGTGGGCTGAAGATTTTCTTAAACCATACACAAAAGGAAAAAATGGGAGAACAGATCACTCTCACTAGGAATCAAAATAAAAGTATGACACCTGAACTTGAGGCAATGATGAGTGTGCACTTTGCTTGATTTGCAACTTGACGGAACTGATAGGACTATACGCTTAGAACCTAATAGTATATATATTATATTGTACCCCGACTTATCATGTGCAAATAATGCAACATATATGATAAATCAACATGGTAGTATAATTAATTCAGTAAATAAATGCAATTTTCAGGCTTGTCTTTCAAATAAATCATCAATGGTTAAATTAATTCAGATAGCTTGGGAGGAAGAGACCTTCTCATCACTGGTGATGTGGTAGCTCACATCAATCGACTGCAGCAAGATGGAAGTTAGAGACATAAAAGGATCATATGTATCATGTTAAGATGACACAAAATAAAGGTAAACGTACAGTCATATTCTTCAGGCGTTCATAAGTGACATCATTAGCTCGGAAAGATCTGGGATGCCACTTTCCTTCAGACCAATCAACGTAGGTGACAGACCAGTTAGCAATGCCAGCAGGGTCCATCATCTGTTCAATACATATGAGAGCCTTGACATCAGTACCTAGAAGACATTATTGACAATCAGATTCTCTTAAAATATATAGTAACATTATGTGATCGTTACTAACGTGGAATAGTGTTGGCAGATAATGCTCATCTGCATAGCAATTGCGACCTTCTTCCATTCCGGGCTGCGAAGGGCACAAAGCACATGCGAAGGGCACAAAGCACAACCAAAGACACAAATTATTCAGCAAGGTAGTGCTATCAACGTAACAGAATGAAATCAAACAATAGTGGAAATCAAGCAATAGGACCTACAAGAGAAGTTCCTTGTTTCGAGCAATTTTCGCTGATTTATTTAGGAGACACTAACAGAGTGATGTTCACAAGTGCAAAGAACAGATGGAAAAATGTGCACGAATAGCAGTAGTGGTAAAGTGGAGGATCTAGATTTTGGGAGAAACAGTTAATCAGTTGACAGAAGAGTGAACTGAAAGCTAGAACGCGTAGTGCATGCTGTCTATGACTACAAGACGACACCAAAATTATACTATGCTAGTGTTCAAGTATACAGTATATGCATGGAAGGCCATGAAATTTAGATTTGATTACCCTGCAGTAAAGCCTGAATTTTGAGTAATAAAGACTGTCTGCAATCACCACCATTGCATGTTGTCGCTTCATTGAGAACCACTGCAATGTTCAAAGAATAGTATTGTAGACACATTTCAGTACTTGGAGTCCATACAAACCTCATAAATTCAATGTATTTGGGGAAATAAATATTGATATTTAAAATAAAGTAGATTATCTGCAACAAAAAAGATGATTCTTATAGATTGATAATGATTTCTAGCGTTCTAGCACATAGATTACTTAATATCCACAATTTGTGAACTTGAAAGAGGCAAAGGTCACCTGAGAACCTTTCCTGAATTCTGACTCCCAAACTTCAGGTAACATATTCTTTGAGTATCTGTAAACTCCATGTGGCCCGGGGTCATGAAAACTAGCCAATAAATACACAAGAATGTGAATGGCTGAAAAAAAATGTGGCAAGTGTATATAAAGAACTACGGCATTGAAGATCTGTGCAATGCTCTAGGCTATGGCTTAACGATATGAATGAATGCAACATAGTTCAGACAGAGCATTGTCTCACCAGTCCAGAAAACTGTGTCTTGATCCCATGAGGAAGTCGTACACATAGTCAAAATTGTGAAGAGGAACACAGCTGAATTCATTGTATGAGGAATGGTTACATAGTGAGAGAGTTCGTCATGCTAGAAAGTATTTTCGAATATGGAGATCACCTGTCTGAAAGCAATACAAAATGCTGGTTGTCTATATCTTCTAGAGCTTTTGCCAACAGCCTCCTCTCTGCATCAACCATTGAAATCATACCCCATCCTACCTGCTAGGAAATAGCCAATATCAGAATCCTACGGAACACGTACAGGTATATAGTCAATGTGCAGCAAACATTAATTATCTACTCACTAACTGGCTATACTTCTTAGACAGAACCAAATCTGTCAAATTGAATTATCTGCAGATATATGAATACAGATAATATTAGAAAACAATCTGTAGATAATTTCTACTTCCAGCTCAAACATACGTGCATGTTATATGTGCATCAAGTTATTTTTAAGAAAATTGGAACTGTGGTCACCATAATTTTTTCACCATAAATGTGCATATATTCTGAAACTGCATCCTGTGCCTTTATTCCTATACACCGTAAGTAAGTACTATTTAAGTGTTTCAATATGCATACCTAGATAAGAACAATGGTGAAGTAAAATTGATTGTCACTGGAAACTCTGAAGAACTAGAATCCATTTCATCAGAAGTCAAGCAGAAAAGGTGTTGGCATATAAGACATCTTAGTAAATCAAAACAGATTACTACCTTATGATCTTATAAACACACATGCTTTACATGCTCAGCATGGCTTCATCCTAAATAGCATTACCTTCTCACTGTGTATGTCTCGACCGACAAATATGGGACTGACATGTTCGTGCTTCTCCCGTGAAGCATGAACATATATAGTGTATCTCCCCTCATGTCCCTAGAGAGATAAGCATGGAAAACACAAATGAAGTAAGATATATCCCTTGGTCTTTTGATTCAAATGGTGCCACAAAGACAGTAAAGAGAAAAATAGGTTCAGAACAAAGTACAGTTGTGGTTTGGTATTAGGGGCAAATCCGTTAATATAACAAAATCTGATTCTGGTTTAGATCTAAGCACATTTAAATAAAAAAATGGCCAATAAAAAACACATTTCATGAAATGAAAGATAGAAAGATATGATGCAGCCTATGAACAACTAATGTTCTTTTGATCTTAGTTATGACTGGTGAATTACTGTACATCTTATTGGATGGGAGATATGGAAACACCGCAATGATTGTGTCTTCAACAATGCTGTCCTAAGTGTTTCCTTGATTGTGAGGATGGTAGAAGAGGAGGACATCCTATGGTGTTTTTGGCTCCAGTGTTTGTGACCTTTTATATGTTTCTCTTTTGGTCATTTATTGTCGTTTTCAGGTGGGGCTGTTTTACCCTCACTTTTTATCTCTTTTTCTCGCTTAATGAAATGACATGTAGCTCTCCATTGTCCTTCAAGAAAAAAAATGTGATCATTTGCTTTGTTTGAAGCCGGTGTGTTTGCTTTTTATGATCTAGTGCATTGGGTTGTTGTCTGGTGTCTTGGTGTTGTGCATTTTGTACTCATTTTCTTAATGAAATGAAAGCATCTCTCTTGCATAGTTCTAGAAAAGAAAATTACTGCACAGTAACCATCTGTACTTTAAATGGGAGTAATGTATTTGTATTTTATTAAGTCATCCTTTAGGACCCACAAACAGTATCTGGAGACAGCAAATCCAAAGTCTGTAACAAAATTAATATCATGTGTAAAGTTGCTAAGTATGCATCAATATACACAAGGGAAAGTGGCAATGGATACCTTAAAGAACAACTCCCACAATTTTTCGAATGGAAGTTTTCCTGGGGTCAGGAACATAAAGGCAATTTTTGGGTTCCTTGGTATGAAAGCAGGCGTCGAGAGGATCTGTCTGAAGACAACACGTGCAGCAGTCTCTGCATCAGTAAGTTCCCGGGTTGGTTCTGAGGGAAACCAGTCCCTAACAGGATAGGTATAATCCTGGGGTGGGTAAAGATAAGCCCATAACACAGTGATGGTGACAAATATTACAACCACTGATATCCATATGCGTCTTCTTGGACTTGCTCTTGTGCGAGGAACTGTAACACTCTTCATATCGTCGAAGCCCAATTTCCACACCTGATACCACTTCATTTCTTTTGGCTACTCGCATTGATATGCCCCGCCTTCATTACTCTCTTCTTGAATAAAGAAAAAGTGTCTTAATGGAGCTTCCAAAAATGTGAAAATTGAAAAAACAATTGTCTTCTGCTTCTATATGTGCTTCTGCAAAATAACAGAGAAAAGGGGAAGTAATCAACCTGCTCTCTTTTCTAGAACTACACAGGAGAGCCGTGTATCATTTCATTGAGGTAGAAAAAGATAGTACAACAGGCTGTGGAAAGACCCAACCTCTCAATACAAAATAATTGAAAGAAAATTAACTTACAATAAGAATTGAATTGATTTTGGAAGGCGAAATACAATTTATTCCGATCTACAAGCAAGAAAGCAATCTCCACTGTTATGTTGCTTGTTGCTAAAATAATGTGCACTAGCCTTCTGCATATTTGCACTACATAATTTAATACCACAAAAGAATCAAATGGTAAAAGCTAATATTTGGAATCCTTTTACTATTTACAAATCAAAAAGGGGCAATTTCATTCTAATATGTATTTTCCTTATTCAATATATCTAAAGTTTTTATTACCTTAAAGATTAGTATACTCTGAAACATATCCAAACACATGTATGTGCATCATAATCAATTAAGATGATCTGACAAGCCAAGGGTTCTAAAGTGCACATGCCAAAAACTCCTCGACACTGCCACACTGGCACTGAAATAAAAGGATGGCAATACAATATTATGACAGTAGAATAAAAGCCACAAGCATTGATTTTAAAGGAACAATCATAAACAATCATTTTGTTTGCCACAGAACAAAACAAATGTGATTGCCTTCCTGCTCAATCAGAAGAATGGAGACCCCATGGATTCATGACCAGCCTTCTCGATCCCATTGTACTTATGTTCTTAGAAACATTATGCTGTCAGCATGAGAGGCATTGGTGATATATACCTCAACGGCCTAGTTTGCATTTTCTTTGATGTGCTTGACTGCATTGAGAATGTAGTGAGTTTATTGAATCTTCACATCTCTAGTAGAAGTTTGTGAATTTAACTCTACAAAATATTCTTTTAACCACCTCCTTGTTGCATAATAATAAATAAATGCAAGTGAGTTTGCAAAGCCAACAGATTCCAAAAACAGAGCCTGAACATTATTTTAGTAAGCACATCGTTGCATGCAGGACCAATACTTGTGGCTCTAAGGTTGCACAACATGGAGCATCTACATTCGAGAATCATTTTTTTAGAACATACGATGCGTGTGTTTCATTAAGAGGTTAAGATATAGTCTAGCATGCAAAGTGCCTCGATGAGAAGAAAACAGACCCAACTAAAAAAGATAGGAGAGAAAAGAAACTACCAAACACACATCCAATCAAGCACACACGCAAGCGCCCCGAGCGAGCCACACACTTGAGGCCTTGTTTGGATGTTGTCGGATTCATCTCGATCCACATGTGTTGGAGTGGATTGGGGTGGAATTTAGTTCAAGATCCACTCCAATCCACCCCAACACATGTGGATTTATGCGAATCCAACTACATCCAAACAAGGCCTGAAACTATTGTAATACGATAGGCAAAATGATTAACTTGGCTTGCAACCATCAACCAGCTTCCTCTTTAATATCTTGGCCAACTATATAGGATGAAGCAATTGTCATCTGAACAACCGAGCATTGTGTTCCTTCCAGATCCTCCAAGAGGTTAGGATGACTTAGGAATCAAACATTCGATGCCCCGAGGCTCTGGAAGGACTTTCCCTATTTGGAGCCATAAGTCTGTCCAGGAAGATTATGAGGATGGCAGCCAGTCATAGGATTGTTATTCAAAGGATATGAGGGCTCTGAACCAAGTCTCCCAATTAAAGACATAGTTAAGCAACAAGGGCTAATAGTGTCTTAGACTTTTGTGAACAAATTGTACAAATCCTTCTATTAGGCAACCCATGCATTTGCATCCTCTCCGACAAAGAGTAAGGAGACCAACCACATCAAGAATTTGCAATTGTTTGGCAACTTAACATAGTTGCTTTGCGTCGAGGATTACTGTTTGCCCCACAAAATGGGATCTGTTGATGTCCAGTATGGGCATCACCTCTCCACTTTCACAAGAAATCACCTGGAATCTCTAAGAAGGTTGGGCGGGCTTTCCACCAAGTCCCAGATATATATGCTAATAATCCAAAATTCCTCAAACAAAAATTAATTACACTAGAGATGGAAATGTCTCGGACTAGTCGATGATTGGAGAGCCCCTCCTTGACTGTGCTAGAGTTTCAAATCCATGTGCTGACTAGAGCATTAAGGCTAGCCGGCTAGGTGCAGTGCAATATCCAAATGGAGCGACCCTCAATCCATTTATCTCTCCAAAACAGTGTGTAGTGCCCATTACCAACACTTATTGACCAAAGAAGCCCCAACCCATGCATAGCCGTCTTGTCAAAGTGTGACCAGAACCCCTATAGGCCTTTGTTGAGTCAGTGCATCAGATCCATTCCCTACGCATCTGAAATGTTAATCAAGGGAGTTTCATGTCATGGAGGCCGAGTCCCTCCCAACCCTGGAGGTCTAGAAGATTTTGTCCATGCCACCAGACAATGCCCACAATTATTCACTGCATCTATGTCACACATAAGGAATGCTTTGCAGATCGTGTCGACGGCATGTATAGTCCAAGGTTGCAGCTTGACCAGAATGGAAATATGGACTAATATGGCAATGAGCTAGTCTTGGCGAGGATGAGATGACCCTACCTTTTTAGGAACTTGTCTTTCCAAAGCGGCAAACGGTCTGCATCCTTGTCCACCAACTACAGAATAGCTGACATTGGTAAACACATGACTAATAGAAGAGCGAGTCCCCAGGTACAGGCATGAGAGGTCACTGATAGGACAACATAAAAAATTCTAAATGGTCTACCTCGTCTAGGACACAACAAATCATAGTGACATGACACTTGGAAAGGTTGGTGAATAGCCCCCTCAAAGCATAAAAGGTAGATAGGAACATCACAATGTCCCGAGGCGACCAGTGCAAAGAACAGAATAAGATCATCCATATAAAAGCAATGTCATGTATGTGATGGACCAGAGACCCAATGTTTGAAGTAGGTCTTGTATCCACATGTTGTAGAGAGTAGAGACCCAATGAACATGAAGACCATCGGGGATAGATGACCCTCCTATCAAAGTCACATGGCATGGTAGGTCATTTTCTCTTAGATGCTATTAATCAAGACCTTGGTACTGTTGTAGAGAGGAGCACTGAGATCTAGTTAGTCCAAACTCTAGAGAACCCAAGATGTTACAAGGAATCAATCAAGAACGGCTAAGTGCCCATTTAAGACTGCTCTCCTCCACTTTTCTATCTCAGCTGGATCTATCCATTCCTTACATCAGCTCACCGGAGAAATGCGGTGGTGGCTATAGAATAGGCGACAACAATGGTACTGTTCGGAGGAAAGGGAACGGTGCCATTGAGAATTATCGGTGGTAGGCAGAGATGCTACAGAAAAGAAATGAAGGGGGGTATGAACTATTATGTGTGTATTGGGTGGTAGTGGTGTAATTTTTCACCAACTCCATAAGAAGATACAAAACTTCAATTTCTAGAGTAAACCTTGAGGAGATCTAGAAAAAACATGAAGTTGGCCTTCAATTCCACATTTTTCTTGGAGCAGAGTTCTTGAAGTTAGACCTATTTGACTCAACAAGTTTGGAGCAGAGTTAGAAAAGCTGGAGTGGAGCGGTGCCAAACATGCCCTAAAGACACTGAGTCAAAGCTTTGGTAATGTTGATCTTGAAGAGAATGCAACGTTGTTTGTTCACATGCATTGCCTTAGCAACCCCAGTGATGTAACAAAATTGTTAGATATTTTACGACCTTTCATGAAAGTGCTCAGTTTGGCAAAATCATCGACAAGGGCCATTGAAACCAATTTCCTGAATCTGCTGATGAGACGGGATGGTAATTCCCAATCCCATTTAGTTCTGATCTGAGGATTTAGTAGGAGTACTAGAGTTCATCATTCATGAGATAAAATTTCCACGCTTCAAAATTTTGACATGACTGCAAAACATACATCACATCAAGTTTGATATACCCAAGCGAGGTTATAGAAGTGATCAATAAAGCCATGGCTAGGGGTCTTGTCTAATGGTATCTCATGAATGATCCCAAAATATCATCCAAAGTGAAAGGGGCATATTGAGCTTAGCGATGTCAAGCTAGTGATGGGAGTAGTGTTGGACAATAATCTCGTGGCTTGCTGGACTTGACTCAATTTTGTCTTTTGGTTCGCCTCAGCTCGTTTATGTTTTCTAACTAGCTAACAGTTTAGCACAAATATATCTATATCTATATCTATATCTATATCTATATCTATATCTATTATCTTATATTTTCAATCCCTACTAGTATTCTATCTCGCTATACAAGTTGTCCACATCAGCATCCACTAGCGCGTAACTATGGCCTTGTTTAGTTCACGAAAAGAAAATTTTTGAGTGTCACATCGGATGTGTCCGAAGGATGTCCGGAAATATTTTCAGATACTAATAAAAAACAAATTACATAGCCCGCCTGAAAACTAAGACGAATTTATTAGCCTAACTAAGCCGTCATTAGCACATGTGGGTTACTATAGCAAATATGGCTAATCATGGACTAATTTGGTTTAAAAGATTCGTCTCATGATTTACAACCAAACTGTGCAATTAGTTTTTTTTTGTCTACACATAATGCTCCATGCATGTGTCTAAAGATTTGATGAAATGGACGAAAAGTTTTTGGATGGGGAACTAAAGAGGGCCATGATAGCACACTATCACATCACATACAAATTGTCCACATCAGCATCCACTAACACATAATTATGATAGCACACTAGCATATCACATGCTATTATATCTTCATTTAAGCAATTTACATCAACAATCTATTACATACATTTAGTTATCCATATTAGCATGCTACATCATCGACTTATATATATAAGTAAACATAAGTTGTATAATTTTATTTTAACGTTATTCGGTCGTGCTAGCGCCTAGACGTTCGGTGCGCGAGTGCGTCCGAACGCTGGTGCTTTAGGTAGCCCCGCTCGCCCCAATCAAAAAGAAGAAAGGAACATGCCAGCCCTGCTCGCTCCACATGGGAAGTTTGAACCCACCCGGCCCCCACTCGCCCCGCACGGGAGGAGAAAGCCCTTCCTTCGAACCCGTCCTGCCCTCACTCGCCCCGCACGTGGGCTGGAAATTCCTCCAGACCCATCCCACTCCCCGCCACGCACGGAATCTGCCCGCCTCCAGCCTTGTTGGCCCCCCATCACATCCACCTATTGCCAAGTCGCCACAATAGCTCCCCTCCCCCGCCTGTACACTACAACATAAAGGTGAAGATGCTGAAACACCATAAATGTGATATTACAACAACTCTCGATGAACTACTGCAATAATAAATTGTAGCAGTTGAAACACCATGAACGTATAAAAGTGTAACAACAAAAAAAAAGACAACAGTTCTAACACTGGGATGATGAAGTTGAAACACCTTGAACATATTATTGCAACAAACAAGAAAAAATAGCTGAAACATAATGAACAGACAACAACAACACCCGACAACTGCTGCAACAACAGACAACAAACTACTGCAACATGTAGATTGAAGAAACTGAAACAACATAAAAAACAGTACTCCAACAATGACTGAAACCCGTTGCAACATCTAGAGAGAACTATTGCAACAATGGTGAAATTTGAACCCGAGAGCTTGCCAGAAGCTTAGCCTACTGAAACAACAAGTGAAAACATACTGCAATATCTGGAGAACACCATTACAACACACGGGAGAGCTGAACCTCGAGAGCTCACCGAAACCCTAGCCACCACCACATCCCTTAGATCTAGAGGAGGAGGAGGAGGAGAAGGAGGAGGAGAAAGAAGAAGAGGAGGGCCTAGATCAGATCCAGGACAGGAGGAAGGGGGAGGAAGACCTCAGATCTAGATCCCTCCGCCACCTACCTCGTTGGAGCCACCGCCATCGTCCTCGTCTTCGGTTCCATGGAGGTCGCGAAGCGGTAGACGGAGGAAAGACGCAGCGCATCGGATGCCGTATCCCTCCTCTCTGATGATATGGAGGTTGCGAAAGGGGGAGGGAGGGAGGGAGGGAGGAAGGGGGCTCACCGGGAAGTCGTCCATGTCACCCTCCTCTCCGGTGGCTTGTAGGTCACGGAGAGAGGGGAGGCATGGCAGTGCACAAGTAGAGCGAGGGAGTGGAGGAGGAGAGGGCGAGGAGAGCGTCACGAGCGCTGCAGGAGTGCGACTCGAGGAAAGGGACAACGGAGATAGGTGCGTTGGTTTGGCAACATCATTTTATTGGGCCACAGGCCTGGGTGCGCGGCACCCGGACTAGATGGACGTCCGCACAGTATCATTACCGTTATTTTAAAGCCTGTGATTTCTGCAGCAATGTGCGGGCTACTGTTCTAGTTTAGTTAATGCCCAAGCTCGCGCTCACGAGCCTAATGAGCTGAACATTCTAAAAGGGCCACCAACATCACCTCAGAACAGCCCCACACAAAGCATACATCTCACTAGTCTTCCTTTTGTGCCCTCTTAATGTTTAGTAGAGATTAGGAGGCCGCTTGGTTTCTTTGCCCAACGTTGTTTGACCCTACCGAGTTTGGTTTCCTTACCTGATCATGTTGAAGACGGTGCCAGCCTCAAAATCAACTCTCCCGCATGAGAGAGACGATTTGGCTCGCTTGGACCAGCGAGCACCTCGTCGCTCGTGCCGATGCAGCGAGTGCAGGCGAGCTCGAGTTTGTTCGTTTATCTAAAAATCTATAGTTGAAATTACTGTTCGTTGATTTGTTGTGAGAACAAAATACTTCTGAATGATTGACAGATTCGACGATAAGCTCAAGCGAACAGGACAAGACATACTGGTTTCAACCAAGTAGCCCCTAGTTTTTTTGGGCACTCCAGAGCCGAGCAGAACCATCTTATCGACATGCTTGCATCTTATCAACTTTGATTGAAACGCGTTGGGGACGTAGTGGTTGGTCCATGCACGCAGGATATATAGAGCATTTTTTTTCAAACGTTGCGACTTTGACTCCCCTACGTATATCATATTTTCTCTAGTCGTTTTTCCCACGCACGTGCAAGCGCACGGCTGCAGCGGTAGTTCCGCACAGGCACAGCCACGGTCGCGATTCCTGCGCCATTGAGAAGCTGCGGCGCTGCAGGACAACCGGCGAGAGCCAAAGCTAGCGGCGCTGCGGGAGAGGAAACCAGCAACGGCGAGAGTGTGTTCCCGTTCCCAGGTTGCTCACCTCTGCAATATTGTCTATTATATTACACCCAAAAAATAAAATGATTCCGGATCATAAGTTTTGAATTTGCATGTTTACAACGTGTCGAGCAATTTGTTACGAGCAGGCAAAAGGGACCATTATTCTGATCTCCGGGAATGTCGATCACACGTACTGCCTATGAAATTGAGGGACGAGAAGAAGGAGCGTCGTATATGGTCAATAATTCGCCCACACTGCACGGAAACACGAAATTTACCCAAATTTCACACCCAGTGATCTGACGCAGCGCAAAGACAGAGCAACACGAAGATCAAGAGCAATGCCAATATATAATCCTCCTCTCCCTGTCTCCCAACCCTAAACTAACGTACGCGGTCAATCCTCCAGTGCAATCCCAAAGCAAATCGATCGATCGTCACAATGCGCATGAAGTCTGCCCCCACAAGAAAACAGAAACGGGAAATGCTCGTACCTGGGGCTGCAGGTCGGGAAGGAAAGCCGGCAAGGGCGGGTGCGGCGGCGATCCAAGAAAGCACCAGGAACCCAGCTGGGAAAACGCATGCGATGCGATGCGATGAAACCGGGCAGGATTATTTGTGCGGGAGCGATGGATCGAGAGCGATGGGGATTGGAGATCGAGGGCCTGGTGGTGGCACGGGGGCGTTGGTGGGAGAAGGGGCTGGGCACGAGAAAGCAGGCAATAATTGCAATGGAGAAATGCATGTTTCTGCATGCGTGTGGCCTTTGCTTTGTGTTCGGCGGAGAAGACGGGGGAGGAAATGGAACAGCTAGCTCCTCGCTCTCCCTCCCCAAACACACACATACAGTGCTTTAATTTCGTCTTGGAGGGGAGACGAAAGGTGGCAATGGCAAATACTACGGGGCTGTTTGGTACAGCTCACAACAGCTTCATGAGCTGTTGTGAGCTGTTTTTTTAGCTAAACACTTATTTTCAAAACAGCTTCATGGGTTAATCTGTTTTTCCTCTTCTCTCACAAATACATAAGTTGGGATGAAGCTGAAAAAAGTAGCTTATTGCAGCTTTCTCTCTCATTTCTCTCTCTCAACTATGCATGAAGTAGTTGGTGAAACTATTTTGCCAAACATTTTTTCCAAAACAGCTCAACTTCATCTAGAAAGTCACTCATGAAGCTATTTTCTAAAAAAACAGATTTACTAGTGATGTTGAGCTGTGCCAAACAAGCCCTACTACTCTCTACAGATCACTGCTAGGTCAGTAACGTACATAAATTACCCTCTCGTAGCTGTATCTTGCACCACACACGTCACGCAATGACACAAATCTCAGCCTGTTCGCTTGAGCTTATCAGCCGAATCTCTCAGCCAATCACTAGTATTTTTTTCTCACGATAAATTAGCCAACAGTACTTTCTATCATGTCTTTATGATTTTAAGTCAAACTGTTTTTAAGATTTGGTTGCATGTTCCTTTTTGTGCATTCAATTCGTGTATTTGAAAATGATATAATGGATTCGTTGCTTCATTCTTTTCAATATTTACTAAAATTAACTACCAAAGGATTATATTTGTGGAGTCTCCACACTATATCTATGTCCAAAATGTGATTTGCTTGTGATTAGAGAAATCATATCTTAAACCGTAGTATTCCTAAAGATAGAATATGTCCACGCTGGTTTAATTACTCAACTTGATGTGGATACTCATATTGTTTTAGATTTATTTTTGGATTTAACGATGTTGTGTGGCTATCAACAACGAGACGACATCAATGGTAACTTTATAAATCTCAAGATTTTATCGATTCAATCTTGGTCTTTCCAGAGGTGCTCATGGAAATAGTATGTGTGTGCACGTATTCATAGTCATGACTCGTAAAAACACTTTGAAGTGTTGTATAGATAAAGTTAGGAGTGGAGTAGGGTATAATCAACACTTGTAACTTTATTAAATGTGTCCATGTGATTAATTCTATAAGCATAGCTAAATGGTAAGATCTTCTAGATACTTACTCTATACTGAAATATAAGGTATCTAAATGATTTTAGGATCAAATAAGGAGTCTAGAAAAAAGACTAACTTGTTCTTCATTAATTAGTTATTTTAGTTGTTAACGTACATGCTTATTTTCTATTAAGCCATAGTTTAAAAAGACATGTATACATGTCAATGATTTTGGCTACCAATCATATGAGTTTTTGTGGGCAAGTTGGTATTTAAACGGCATCTGCAGACACATTATATATGGATGGGGTTTGAAAGGAAGGCATGCATAGATAGGGTTGGGCAACTCAGAATCTATACCTAATAATAAAGAGGCAAAACTTCTCACCCCTGATTTTGGTCCAGCCCACTCCGTATCACCAATACTCACTATGCCAAAACAGCACAAAGGAGACACCTTATTCAGTGACTCGAAATTGAAACACGTCACTAATGTAAGAGCAGTGACGCAGATAAACTGAACAAGTCACTAGTTGGGAGTCGTCCGTGG